>MDTD01124138.1_pt1 | contig 28181 bp, 18 predicted proteins | sample 811221 | NCBI WGS metagenome assembly MDTD01 (sample SAMN05326646, study PRJNA326480) | marine metagenome | isolation source: seawater | place: Pacific Ocean: South West | collected 2011 | reverse complement strand
TAGCGACCACGGATGCCGCCAAGAGGCTATCGGTCATCACTCTGGAACCTGACTCAACGAAGGTCCAACTAGCTCCGAGAGTTGCTACAGCCAACCATGGCCAGAACCATTGACCAAGACGATTGGCTAGCACAGTGCGAGTTAATTTAAAGGTGTAAACAAGGGTAAGGGTCGACCCCAATGCAGAAGGAAATCTCATGGCGGCATCGGAAAAGCCGGCTAACCAGCCGCTAAACTGAAGCAGCCAAAGCAGAAGGGGTGGTTTTTCGAAAAGGGTGACACCCATCCAAGAATGGTCGACAAGCGAGCCATTCTCTAAGGATTCTCTAGCCATTTGAGCGTATAGAACATCATCTGAGTTCAGAAGACTCCCTTTACCACCGAACATCCAAAGCGCTAGACATCCGATGGATAGGCCGATTTGTAGGCTGAGAAGTTGCCGCTTCTCAAGGTCACTGGTCGGTTGAAGAAACATAGAACCCAAAAAAAATCGCCCGGGAGATTGGCCTCCCGGGCGACTTTACTTCAATTCGATACAGGCCGCTATTTGGCCGGACGCTTAATAACCTTTACCGGAGGCTTGCCAGACTTAGGCTTGGCGGAACCAGCAGATGGTAGAACTTTACGTCCTGGAAGTTTGATTGGAGCTTTACCCGGAACCGCTTTCACGCCCGATGGTCGGCTTAGATCAGGGGCTCCTGGAATTCCTGCATGAGGATTAAAGCTTCCGCCTTTGCCGCCGTGAATATTTTTTCGAGGCTGCGGAGCTGGAGGCTCTGGAAGATTTGAAACGATTGTTGCGTTCTTCTTTAGGTCTCCAAGAAGGCGACGTCGCTCCTTGAAGAACTTCTTATTACGAAGGCTCTTCGAAATTTGCTCTTGAACTTCATCAAAGCTCTTCTTCCGCTCAGGCTTGCTGTCGAAGACACGAATGATGTGGTAACCGAAACGTGTTTTTACAGGTCCTGATGTTTGACCTGCTTTCATCGAAAACGCCTTGTCAGAGAAAGGCTTAAGCATCTGCTTCGCCGTGAAATAACCGAGGTCACCACCCTTAGCTTTCGATGGACCCTCGCTCAACTCTTTGGCGATCGCAGCGAAATCAGCGCCTTTCTTCTTCAACTGCTTTTCAATCTTCTTGATGCGAGACAACACAGCTTTTTCCTGCTGTGGTGTCGCCTTGGGAGGAAGTTTAAGGAGAATGTGACTTGCCTTAACCTTCGCCTGCTCTGTGTAGAACTTAATATTCTTCTCGTAGAAGGCTTTGGATTCCTCGGCCGTAATCTCCAGGTTGCCCTTCGTTTCGATAAGCTTTTCCAGTGATTTCTTATCTCGAAGACGCTTCTTAATCGTGTCTACGGTTACCTTTCCATGCTTCAGGTAGTTCTGGAACTGCTCCTCAGACTGGAAGCGCTTTTTGTATTCTTTGAAGTTGGTATCGAGTTCCACATCGGTAACCTTGATTCCAGCTTTTTGGATCTCTTGCTTAACCAACTCTCTGTCGACGAGACGCTGCAAGATATTGCTTTCGATGCGAGCCAAGCGGTCGGCTGGGATCCTGGGATTTCGTCGACTAATTCTGTCGACCTCGGCATAGAACGTAGCGTCATCAATGATGACACCGTTAACCTTAGCCACCACACCTTCGATACGCTTTGATGGAGCAGGCGTCGGTACTGATTTAGCCGTAACCGGTGCATTGTTTTTGTTGACTGGTTTGGCTTCGGACGGGTTGTTCTGCGACCCTAACTCTTTGCTTTTCGCATTGGTGTTCGACTGGGAACCAGCACCATCGCCTGACGTCACTGCTACTTTTTCAGGGGCAGGCGGTTGCTTCGCATTCTTGTGGTCTTTTTCGCAACCAACGGCTGTCATCGAAAAGATAGCCACCAGTAGACTGAGTTGCCATTTCATGTGTTTTCCTCCGGATTGCTAACTCAAATGTTTGGGTCGCGCGTTTTATTCAAAGTCGTTGCGCTATTTCTCTGTGCTCAAGTGAATCGCTTAGGGACTCGCTTGAAAAAGACGTTCGCGTGCATCTTAGTGACGCGTTTGGTGGTGTCAACGACGTCTTTTAATTGGAAAGGGTTAGTAAGAGATCATTTCGATGAATCACAGGATCTATCGAACGCACGCGGAGCTTCTCGCATGCTTTTTTCGTGCTCAGTCCTTGAACCAATCTCAAACTTTCCGTGTCGTAACGAATAAGGCCTCGGGCGATCTCTAGCCCCTCCTCATTGAGGACTTGAACGGTATCACCCCGTCGGAATTCTCCCGTCACCTTCGTGACACCGACCGCTAAAAGACTCGAACCATCGTGATTCAAGGCGCGCTCAGCCCCTGCGTCGACCACAATGCATCCGTTTAACTTAGACAAGGACCCAATCCACTGACGACGACGTCCAGGCTTCACTTTGCGAGGTATGAAATAAGTGCCTACATCATCACCAGAAAGAATGTCCTGAAGGATATTGGGTCGTTCACCTTGTGCCACGACAAGGCCAATACCGCTGTCACAACTTAACCTGGCAGCCGCGACCTTTGAAGCCATTCCACCGGTACCGAAACCTGAGGAGGACTCAGAAGAAATTGTCGCCAAAATTGGATGTTCAAACGACATTTCCCCAATGCGTTGCGCATTTGGGTCCGTGTTTGGGTCGTTATCATAGAGAGCATCGACATCGCTCAAAAGGATAACTAGATCCGCATCGATGACCGTTCCTAAGGCTGCAGCAAGTCGATCATTATCACCAAATCGTAGTTCTTCGGTCGCAACGGTATCGTTCTCATTCACAATAGGAATGAGACCCATGGAAAGAAGCTCGCGTAAGGTGTCACGAATGTTGAGAAAGTGAGAGCGAGTAGACAATGACTCATGGGTTAGAAGAACCTGTGCTCCATGAAGCCCGTGCTTATTTAAAAGGTCTTGGTAGTGACCCACAAGTCTGGTTTGACCAATTGCGGCCAGCGCTTGAAGCCTGGATATGGAGTCCGGTCTTTCTTTATCTCCCATCGTCTTCATACCAGCAGCAACAGCACCACTGGAGACCAAGACGATTTCGACACCCTTATGTCGCAGCTTGGCTAGCCCCGAGATAAACGACTCCATATCGAGCCGCATCACCGTTGAGCTTCCCAACTTGACGATGAGTCGCTTCACGGACCCAAATTCACGAACTTTTCCCATCACGGGTCTAAGTCGCCTCGCGTTCTATCTTCGCCCCGAGAGCACGCAATTTCTCATCAATGCGCTCATATCCCCGATCAATCTGGCGAATATTATGAATCGTTGACTCACCCTTGGCAGCAAGACTCGCAATCACCAACGCCATACCAGCACGCACATCAGGACTCTCAAGGCGTGTGCCGTATAATTGACTAGGACCAACGCAAACGATGCGGTGCGGGTCACATAAAATGATACTCGCTCCCATAGAAATCAGGGAATCAGTGAAGAACATGCGTCCTTCGAACATCTTTTCGAAGAAGAGAATTGTACCTTCACATTGAGTCGCTACGGTGATTGCAATACTCATCAAGTCGGTTGGGAAAGCCGGCCAAGGTGCATCATCGATGCGCGCGATTGATCCGTGAAGATCTCGTACAACCTTCATCGGTTGATCAGGCGCTATGTGCAGTTTATCCCCATCCAGTGTTGGATTGATTCCTAGCTTCGAAAATACGTGACGTATCATTCGGAGCTCGTCGAAGCGCACATCCTCAATCGTGATATCAGAGTTAGTGACAGCTGCCAGACCAATGAAGCTACCTATTTCAAGGTAGTCGGGGCCTATTGCATGTGTTGTACCGTGTAGGCGGGAGGCTCCCGTGATACGAAGTGTATTGGTTCCAATACCGCTAATCTCTGCGCCCATCGAGATAAGCATTCGACACAGACCTTGGACATGAGGCTCACAAGCAGCGTTGAGAAGTGTCGTGGTTCCTTTTGCAAGCGCTGCGGCCATCACGATATTTTCGGTGGCCGTCACCGATTGTTCATCGAAGAAAATCTCTGTTCCGACCAATCCTTCACTCGTGAGTTCATAACCGTCATCGGAGACAAATCGGGCACCTAAAGCCTTGAGTCCCAGGAAGTGGGTATCTACGCGTCTTCGACCAATCACGTCTCCGCCCGGAGGGGGTAATTTAACTTCGCCAGTACGCGCCACCATGGGACCAGCAAAGAGGATCGAAGCACGTATTTTCCGACACAATTCGGGAGGTAACTCAGGTCCTTTGATGTCTGAGGCTGTGATTCGGACTGTATCTGGAGAAAGACGCTCTACCGTACATCCCATCTCTGAGAGCACTTCAAGCATCACCATCACATCTTGAATATTAGGTAAATTCTTCAAGATGATGGGTTCGCTGGTTAGTAAGCAAGCAGCTAGTACGGGCAAAGCCTCATTCTTAGACCCACTCGGACGGACGGTCCCAGAAAGAGACACCCCCCCTTCGATGCGAAAACGTTCTTCCATGATTCCTCCTAGCTGACGACGCCACCCGAAACGTCAAAAACGCGCTGATTATCACCGAGTTGAATCCAACGCTTGTCTGTCGTTGTTATGAAAATCTGTGCCCCGGACGTGTTGAGATAACTCATTAGATCTTCGTTACGTCCTTTATCAAGCTCACTGGAGACATCGTCCAATAAGAGAATCGGGAAAAATCCGAGTTGGTGATGAATCAATTGAATTTGGGCCACTTTAAGCGCTAGTACAAAGGCTCTGTGTTGACCCTGACTTGCGAACGCCCGAGTCGATTTACCGTTTAACATACAAACGAGATCATGGGTATGCGGTCCAACGGTCGAATAGCGACGGTGAGTATCTGATTTCCATGCACGACTAAGCGCTTCCTTAAATGCCTCTTGAATGTCCGACTCAGTACTTACCGACGTAAACTCATCACCAGCTCCATACGAAAGGTCGCCTACAAGTTCACTGCTTGATAACTGAGCCAAAGAGGTAGAGAAGAGCTCCTTATAGAGCTTTAGGAAGCTTTTTCGTCTCCATATCAGCCTGCTTCCACTTCGGATAAACTCATCATCAAACGAACTCATGACATCTTTGTCGAGTCCGGATCCATGAGCATCTTTGAGAAGTTTGTTTCGACTTTTGAGGGCAACTTGATACCGACGACTTTCCTCAAAGTAAGCTGGCCATAGGTTAAAGACCGCTCTGTCTAAAAACCGTCGTCTGTTAGATGGTCCTTCTTTTGTGAGAGATAGGTGATCTGGCCCAAAAAAAACAATACTCACATGACCGAGGTATTCGGAACGCTTGGTCAGTGTTTTGCCGTCTATCCTTACCCGCTTACCTTTACCTTCAGTCTCTATCGAGATCTCGCGTAGTACGTCTTTTCGTTCCACGCGGGCCGTGATCTCACATCGGGATTGTCCAAACTGGACGAGTTGTGAGTTTTTCGCATCTCGAAAGCTCTTGAATGAGCCGAGTAAACCAATAGCCTCCAGGAGGTTAGTCTTTCCCTGACCGTTTCGACCTTCGAATATATTGAAACGAGCATGCGGCTCGATGCTCACCTGCTCGAGATTTCGAAAATGCTTACATGCGAAGGTTCGAATATGCACGTCTATCAGATACGCATTGGCATAACGACAAAGAGGGCACCAGGTTCCGATGGTGAACTAATTACCGTCGGACCATACTCATCGGATAGTTCCATAGTAATCGTATCACCTCGCAAGGCTCCAAAGACGTCCAAGAGGTAGGAATAGTTGAATCCGATGGTCACAGTCTCACCGTCATAGGAGACATCAACCTCGTCGCGTCCTTCTCCATATTCGGGTGTTGAAGATGTGAAGGACATCTTATCTTCTCCAAGTTCCATCTTTACGATGTAGGTCTTATTGCTAGTCAGGATAGCCATTCGTTTGATTGCACCAACAAGACGAGCTTTATCGACCGTTAGCTTCACAGGGCTTGAAGGTGGAATCACGCGCTCATAGTCGGGGTAGCTATCCTCGATTTGGCGCACAGTTAGTACCGTATCGCCTGATTTGAAGAGAATGAAACCTCGAGCAAAACCTATCGCTATTTCAAGCTCGTCACCGTCCAAGAGTCGTTTGAGTTCTTGCACACCCTTCTTGTGGACAATGGCTTCGACCGTTTGTCCCTCATAACCCTTTACTTCTGTTGGAAGCTCTACCTTAGAGAGGCGATGACCATCTGTGGAAACCATCGTCAACTGAGCTAACCCGTTGTCAGCTGGGCTTATCTTGAGGAAAACGCCATTCAAATTCATGCGGGTCTCATCGCCCGAAACACTGAACGACGTCTTGTCGATGAAGTCACTTATCACCGACCTTGGGAATGCTAACCAGCTAACCTCATCCGGTGTTTCGACTTCTGGAAAATCGACCGGATTAATGCCGGCCAGTTTGAATGAACTTCGGCCACCGCGTAGCTCCATCCAGTTGTTATCCATGAGTTTGAGATGAACCATCTCATCATCAATGTTCTTCACAACATCAAAGATACTCTTGCCGTTAACGCAGGCCTTACCGGAGTTCACCATTTCAACATCGAATTCGGCATTGAGAACAACATCGAAGTCTGTGCCTGTCAGCGCTAATCGTCCTGAACCCGTTGTTTCCATGTACAAATGACTCAACACATTGACTGTGCTCTTTCTATCAACCACGCCTTGGGCTTTATACAAGGCTGAAAGGAAGATCTGTCTATTGAGCTTGAGTTCTAGGTTACCCATGTTGTTCACCATCCCTAACGACTTTTAGATCTCATATAACAAAGGGAATATAAGAGTAAAAGTAGGGGCTGTTTATATGTGGAAAATTTCTTTAAGCTTATGTTTTTATTAGGCTTTAAAGAGTCTTATTAAGTGGAAAACGCCTGGAAAAGTCTCTGGATAGAATGTTGAAAGCTTGGTTTCTCAAAAAATCCAGGGAGTTTTCACCATGTTTTCCACAGTTCATTCACAGATTTTTGTGATTTCCTGTGGAGTTTAGGAGGTAAGCTCCTTTCTGAGCCTTTCAACACGCGACATAAGCTCTGGTTTTGTACGCGACAAAAGCTCCATACGCTTGAGACTGTTGATTACGGTCGTGTGGTCACGACCTCCAAAAGCTTGACCTATTTGAGGTAGCGAAGCCTCCGTTAGTTCCCGCGCTAGAAGCATGGCTATCTGTCTTGGCAGTGTAATGCTGCGTTGACGGCGAGGACCCTTTAAGTCTGCCACTGCAAGATTAAAATCGCGGGCCACCGTCTTGATGATATCGCTAATGCTTACGTGCTGGTGTTGAGTGAGGTTCATTTGGTTCAAAACGTCTTGAACCATTCCCATGGTGATATCGCTTCCAAAAATTCGGGATTGGGCGATGAGTCGACGGAGTGCACCTTCCAGTTCCCTAACATTTCGATCGATATGACGTGCAAGGAACATCGCCACCTCGGGTTCTATGTGGGCACCCTCGATTTCTGCTTTGGATCGTACGATTGCAACACGAGTTTCGAAGCTCGGAGGCTTGATATCCGCAATCAAGCCCCATTCAAGGCGTGATCTAAGGCGATCTTCCATATCTGGAATCGATCGCGGCAGTTGGTCACACGTTAGTACAATTTGCTTCCCGTACGAGTGCAGGGTGTTGAACATATGGAAGAACTCTTCCTGGGTTCGATCCTTCCCCGCGATGAACTGGATGTCATCGATGAGCAACACATCGCAATTGTCTCGATAACGATCTCGAAAATCATCCATGCGACCTGTACGAATCGCTCGTATCAAATCATTTACGAAGGTCTCGCTTGTGACATAGAGAACCTGCGCATTGGGATTATTGCGACGAACTTCGTGCCCTATAGCGTGAAGTAAATGGGTCTTACCAAGACCTACACCACCATAGAGAAAGAGTGGGTTGTATTGAAATCCAGGTCTTTCGGCCACGGCTCTTGCAGCTGTGAGGGCAAATTGGTTGTTCGGGCCATGAACGAATTGGTCAAACCGATAGTGCGGAATCAATCTCGGTGGCATGACCGACTTCGACACTGCGGGCTCACTGCGAACTTTTCCTCGTTCTGGTGAGCCAACAACCTGCGTGCATGATGTACGAAACGAGATGCTCCAACTCGTGTGGCTTACTTCCCGCATCGCTTGTCTGATGTGATCTAAGAAATTTTCCTGAATCCATTCACCGTGAGATGCGTCTGGCACCCTCAAAGTGAGTCGTCCTTCCTCTTCGTCGATGTCTTCGCATGCGACTGGCTGGATCCAGTGTTTAAAGTCGTACGGCTCGACGAGCTCCCGCAAAGCTCCCACCGTCTTATCCCAAACGTTCAACTTGTTGCCCTATCGTTACCGTGACCCTTTCGCTAGAAGAGGGTCGCTCTATTTATAATAAGATATAGTTCTCCGGTGCGATCAGATGACGTGTCTCTGACCGCCTCGAAGGCTTGGGCTGTTCCCGCAAACAACCCAACAATGTAGTGGTCGACAAGAAGGGACCGTCTCATTGAAACATCGCGTTAACGGCGATTACCGACGGTCAAAACTCATCATGAATTTTAGGGTTAGCACCAGTGGAATATGTTCTTCAAGAGGACAAATTTTATGGATCGCATAGATCCTGCTTCAACCCCTTAAGAAGTCTGAGAAAAATAAAAAGAATTATTTTTTTGACGACCTAGGATCTTCAACTTTGACTGGGAAATTTCGGATCGTCAGTATTTGACGAATGCTTTTACGTGGATCGATTCAAAGGTGATTAACCCTTGACATTGTTGCACTTAACATGATTAAGAAGCCGCCCATTCGGAACGGACTTAACTATCCACGGAACACCCTCGGGGAACACCTCGTAACTTCACACCCCCGACATCCCTTACGGAGGAAAGCGTGAAACGCACCTTTCAGCCAAGCAATCGAAAGCGATTAAACAAGCACGGATTTCGTAGCCGCAACTCTTCGGCCAGTGGCCAAGGAGTCATCAAGGCTCGTCGTCGTAAGGGCCGCAAGTCCCTAACTGTAAGCGTCGCCAAGAAGTAAATAATCTCTTGGGTAACGGCCCACAGCGATCCACCTTCCCGGCTTCCGTTCGCGTAAGAAAAAGACGCGAGTTCATGCGGATTCAGGGGCGAGGTCGCAAAGTATGGGGCCGTCGCTTTATCTACATGATCTGCCGAGGTAGGACGCCGTCGTCTCGCCTTGGTATTACCGTATCACGCAAGGTTGGGAATGCGGTTAAGCGCAATAGGATCAAGAGGTGGGTCCGCGAAGTCTTCAGGAAACACCCTGATCGCTTCGTCAAAGCCATTGATATCGTCGTTATCGCCAAGCGAAATATCGACGATTTCTCCTACGCATGCATCGAAGAGGAGTTCCTCCACGTTGTTGACGAGTACATGCGAGGCGAACGATCGAAACCGAACACTGAGCACGAGGATAGGACGCTTCCTTCGAAGCATTCCTAGTCGTTTAGTCCTTGCGCTGATCAGATTCTACCAAGTGTTCATAAGCCCATTGCTGGGACCCGCATGCCGCTATGAACCTAGCTGCTCGTGTTACGCGGCCCAAAGTGTCGAGCGTCATGGCTTTCTGCGAGGAAGTTGGCTTGCAGCGAAACGCCTTTGTAGATGCCATCCCTTTACTAAACGAAGTGGTTTTGACCCGGTTCCCCCTTTGAGAACCGCCACCTCATCGAAGGAAATCGAATGAAACGCATCTTTCTAGGCACAGTCTTGCTGCTCTCTTGTGTGTCTATGGCAGCTCAAGCTCAAGAGAGTCAGGTCGTCATAAAAGAGGTTAAGGATACCGGTCCAACGGATTCGCCAGTTGTGGATGGCCTCAAAGAGATCAAGCTCACAGAGGTTCGACCAGATGTGGTGGTGCGTGAAGAAACGGTTACCGTGGGGCTTCCTGCTGAAGATCCCAAGGTGGAGTTTGTATTCACAAACCACGGGGGAACGCTGCGACATGCGAAGCTCCAAGATCCTCAATTTACGCGAGATCCTCTTCCTCCGGCTCCTGAGTGGGTTCCGAAAGAAAAGCTCGAGGGCGGTGCAATCGATCTCGTGGCGACTTGGCACGCGAAATTTCTCCCTTTCCGATTTCGATTCAACAAGCTGGAGTTGGATCAGAACGAAGCGAACACCGATATTACGCGCGTCGTCCGGTACAGCGATTTCGGTCGGTTAAACGATGATAAGACGACCATCGGGGATACTTCGGGGGATCAATGGAAGGTTCATCGTTTCGTTGAAAAAGGAGATACCGTTCACATCCTAAAGCCGGCAATCAAAGGAACTTTTAAGGTTGAGAAGGTCCTAAGCGGTCGGGGAATTCTCCTCAATCGCGCTGTAGAATTGCCAGCGCCTGAAAACACAGGTGCGATTACATACAAGATCTCTCGAACGGGTCGTTTTCGTGACCTGTTCAAAAACGATCCAGTTTACACACGGGTCGCAACGGAAACCGCCGGGCTGCCTATCACTTATGTTTGGCCCGATCCGACGTATGACGATTCTCCCATCTACATCGAGAAGACGTATCATGCGACCGATAAGCTCTATCAATTAGAATTAGAAACTCAGGTTCTCAATTTTTCTGATAAGCCGATTGAGTTCCTGCTGTCGGTCGATATTACGTCCTGGCAGCATCCCGATCAGGCCGGAGGAAGCACGTTTACGCCCCCAACTAATCTTCTCGCTGGGAGTTGCTTCACGGGCGGAAGCCTAGAGCGCGAGGAGTTCCCCATCCTGATGGAGCTCTTCGAGGAAGATGGAGAGAGCTTTCAGTGTGAGTTTGACACTGAGTGGATCGGTCTAGACACCGTTTATTTCCTTACAGCTATTGCACCCAAAAGTCCGGTCAATCGCCTGGCAGAACTTCAGGCATGGAAGTCTGGAGTGATCCAAGCACGCCTTAAACACCCTCAATCTCAGAAGAAGTCCGGTGAAAACTCCTGCATTCCAGCGTGGCTAGAGTCCAAGAATTATGCGGATAGAATGACGTGCAAAGAGGCATATCAAATTCTAGGAGCCAAGCCTGGCAGTTCCACGAGCCTGACTGCGTTCAAGACGAAGGCACTCAAGGATTCGGGTGGTGACGCGAAGCGCATTGAGCGAATCGAAGTAGCCTACGAAGGCATCAAAGCGTACGGACAAAGCCGCGAGCCTACCAGCTACGTCATCTACACCGGCCCCAAAGAGGTCGATGTACTGGAGAGTGCGGGTCACAACCTGAATGCTGCCATGGACTACGGCTTCTTGGCATTCATTGCCGAACCCATTCACGAGTTGATGCGTTGGTTCTTTGGTGTCGTGAACCACTGGGGATTGGCAATCATCTTACTGACGCTTCTCATCAAGCTGTGTCTTCTTCCGCTAACTCAAAAGTCTTTCGTCTCGATGCAGAAAATGCAGCAACTCAAGCCGGACTTGGACAAGCTCAAAAAGGAGCATGCAGAAGATAAGCAGGCGTTTAATAAGGCGATGTTTGCTCTCTATAAACGAAAGGGCGTGAATCCACTTGGCGGATGCCTGCCAATGTTGTTGCAAATGCCGATTTGGATTGCGTTATATCAAACCATTGCAGGAGCTGTGGAACTCTACCACACGCCTCTTGGTCTTTGGATCGATGACCTTAGCTCGTCGGATCCATACTTCATTATGCCCGTATGCATGGGGGGACTCATGATTGTGCAGAACGCGATTAGCGGTAGCACAGCGTCGATGGACGGCATGCAGGCAAAGCTGATGAAATGGGGGATGCCTATCATGTTCACGGCGTTCATGATGTTCCTTCCATCAGCTCTAGTTCTTTACATCTTAGTTAATACGGTTCTCACGATCTTTCAGAACCTTTACATCCGACGAGGGTTGGCAACATGAAGAAGAGTTTCTCAGGCAAAAATATCGACGCAGCGTTAGACAAAGCATGCAGCTCCTTGGGAGTCGATAAGAGCGAACTCAAGTATGAAGTTCTTGCAGGACAAGACGGTGGTTTTGCCCTGATTAAAGTTCTCGAAGGGGGAGCATCCTCGGGACCGATGGTGGAGACGCTGACGGGTGTTCCGGGATCTCCAATGCCCTCGGAACGGGAAGAAACTGATGGGCGACCCGAACGTCGAGAGCGCTCAGAGCGCGGTGGTCGTGGCGATCGAGGTCGCGGGGATCGCGGCGACCGAGGCCGCGGTGGTCGCGGCGATCGAGGCCGCGGTGGTCGTGGCGATCGAGGCGATCGAGGCCGTGGAGGCCGTGGTGGCCGTGGCGATAGACGTGATGGTGGTGACCGTCCACGTCGGGATCGTGTTATTCCTTTCCCAGCTATTCCAGAGGATACGCCTACAGAAGCAACAGGAACCATCACAAGTGATGGTGATTTGAGCCCAATCGCTCAAGAGGCTTTCGAAAAGCTCACAGCCCTCCTTAACGCCATGCAGTTCGGTGCCGAATTCACTGTGAACGAAGACGTGCAAGACCTGACCTTCAACTTGAAGAGTGAGGCGCTTCACCCTGTCCTCGTACACAATGATATGGAAGTACTGAACGCACTTGAGCAGCTCCTTGATCGAATGCTTTCGCAACCAGGCGACGATCGACTTCGAATCCATGTCGACAGTATGGGTATTAAGGAGCAAAAGGATTTAGATCTGAGTCAGGCTGCTCTCGATTTAGCTGAAGAGGCTATTGAGAAGGGTGCAGAGATGAAGATGGGACCGCTCGATTCTCGAGCGCGCCGCATCGTTCACCTTGCTCTCAAAGAGCATGGCAGAGTGACCACCCATAGTGAGGGCCAAGGGGCATTTCGTCGCGTTTGCATCGTACCCGCTGACGAGTCTTAGAGGCTCACTTACCGATACAAAATTCGGAAAATAGGTGATCGAGAACGTCTTCAATTGACGTTGCTCCCACCAGTTCGGCAAGAGCATCTAGAGCTTCCTGAAGATCGACAGCAACGAGTTCAGTTGGGAGTTCAGCCTGGAAGCCTTGGATAACATTGTTCATTGCATCAGCGCTTCGCTGGACTGCAACCAACTGACGTTTTCGCGTAAGAACTAGGCCAGATCCATCCTCAAAATGGCCTCCAAGCTCTGTGCGACACCGGTCTTTCAGCACGTCCAAGCCCTCACCAGTCTTCGAACTGAAGGCCAGAGACGCGTTAGTCGGAGGACCTTCTAAAAGGTCGAGTTTTGAAGCAACTGTGAGAATGCTCACACTCGTTTCCACATCAAGTGGGTCGATGAGCGGTTGTTGTCCATCAATCACATGAACGATGAGATCGGCCCGCTTAATTTCTTCCATTGTTCGTTCGACACCAAGCCTTTCCACCAGGCCGGGAGCTTCGCGAAGACCCGCCGTGTCGACCAGCGTCACAGGTATTCCACCGATGTCGAGCCTCTCTTCTAGCGTGTCGCGCGTCGTTCCCTCAATGTCGGTCACGATGGCTCGATCGACCTTACATAAGGCATTAAACAAACTAGATTTACCCGCATTGGGACTTCCTACAATGACGACCCGTGCTCCATCTCGAGCAAGCCGGCCAAGGTCGTAGGTACCCGCGAGTGTATTGAGTTGTGCGAGAATTCCCTCCGACTCATTAATGAGTCGGAGTGGATCGATGAGAGGTACATCTTCATCGACAAAGTCGATGTTCACCTCGATACGTGCTCTGAGGGTCAGCAAGTCCTTACGAATTTGGTGAGATCGCTTGTAGAGATCGCCCTTGAGCAGTGCCCGTGCCTGACGTAGCGCGCGATCTGTTTGCGCGGCAATCACATCAGCGACTCCCTCAGCTTTCGTCAGATCCAGTCGCCCGTTTAGAAATGCCCGCCTTGTGAACTCACCAGGTTCAGCAACGCGGGCTCCGGAGCGAAGACAAGCATCCAGGCACTGTTCGAGACCCAATGCTCCACCGTGTACATGGATTTCGACAACGTCCTCTCCCGTGTAGGATCGAGGCCCTTTCATAACTGCGAGCAGCGCTTCATCCAGGTCTTGCCCTGTCTCATCGCGCCACCATCCATGAATGAGACGTCTATCAACAAGCGTTTTTGGCCACGGATGAAAATGCGTTTCAGCAAGCTCGATGGCTCGCGGACCACTCATTCTAATCAATCCGATGGCTCCGCCTGGAGCGGTCGCTATTGCCGCGATCGTATCTTCGGTTATGCTCATAGGCAGGAAAGCTAACAGCAGAAGAGTCGAAGCGCCATCGTGGACTCCAATCGTCTACTCAACAACGCCATTGATGCCTTTGAAGCGGGGGATGCTCCTACCGCTCAACGCCATCTTATTACGCTTCTCAAGCAGGATCCTACCGATTGGGAAGCAGCACTTATGTTGGCGAGAATCTTCCGTGAAGAAGATCGAAATAGGCGTGCAGAAAAGCTCTTAGTAGAGCACATCGCGGTGTCACCAGATAGCGAAGATCTTCTTCTTGAACTGGCCGATCTTAGATTGGAGTTAGGTAATCCCCAGGGAGCCTCAGTTCCATTGCGACGTACACTCCTACTCAACCCAAAAAGCAGCGAAGCACTCTTTCTGTTGGGGAATGCTTTCATGGATCTCGGACACCACGCTGAGGCGAAAAAATCCTTTCACTTGGGCCTTGAGAACAATCCTTTTGATGCTCAGGCTTGGTATAATGCGGCAATCGCTCACGAAGAACTCGGTGAGAAGGTTGAGGCCATCGATGCATGGCGCTCCTTCCTGAGACTTGAGAACGACTCTGAAGAAAAGGAAGAAGTCGAGCGGGCAATCGCTCGTTTAGAGGAAGAAATTTAGACGTAAATGCGATGACGTCACGCGAAAACGAAAAAAAATTCGCTTCTCGCTTAAGAAAAAATTCGCAGTACACGTATCCCTCATACGAATAGGCCCAAACCGACAGATGCCTGGCGCGGGAACCGTTCATTCACTCTAAGGATCCCATGCCTACCCCCGCCATGTTCCGGCGGCGAATTGAGGGATCTCTAATTCGTTTTCCAAGGATTGTTGAGTTCCGACAATTCGGCGGAGAACTGTAGTTTCTGGAGAACTATTACTATGGCTACACCTCTTGCGATTAACACCAATCTTGGGTCCATCACGGCTCAAAAGAACGTGTCTCAGAACTCACGAAGTCTTCAACAGTCCATTCAACGACTCTCGTCTGGACTTCGACTGAATTCAGCGTCCGATGATGCAGCTGGAATGGCTGTGGCAACTGGTCTACGAGCACAGATAGGTGGTTATCAACAAGCGTCCCGAAACGCGAATGACGCCGTCGCGATTCTGCAAACGGCCGAGGGTGCGTACAACACGGTTGGTGACAACCTGATGCGCATGAGAGAGCTGGCGGTTCAAGCTGCTAGTGACGGCCTCACCGATGCGGAACGTCAGTACATCAAGACTGAATTTCAAGATATTCAGGACGATATTGACCGAATTTCGAACGTCACCGAGTACAACGGCACGAAGCTCCTCGATGGTACTGCGGGTAGTGCGGGCTTGATGACCTTCCAAGTAGGTACACGTAATACATCCAATGACCAAATTACGATTACCCTCAAGGATGTCGATACCAGTGCGAGCTCGTTGAACGTGGTGAAGGGAACGGTGGGTGTAAGCTCCCTAGCTCAAGCACAGAGTGCGATTGCTTCTATTGATGACGCCATCGATTTCTTGTCCACGCAACGAACCGAGATCGGTTCTAAGCTGAACAAGCTCGATAACGCAGTTACGAACCTCGGAACGACGATTCAGAACCTGAGTCAGGCTACTAGCCAGATTCGAGACGTTGATATCGCCAGCGAGAGTGCCGCATTTGCTTCAGCTCAGGTGCTGCAGCAGGCCGGTGTCTCCATGTTGGCCCAGGCAAACCAGTTGCCGAACTTGGCACTCCGCCTTGTCGGTTAAAAGGTAGCGACGTAGCAAATAGCGCAGGCAAGCTCGACTACTGGTCGGGTCTTGTCTGCGCTTTTTTGCGTTTGAGGTATCTACTTTATCCAGGTGCCCAGTGTATCGACGATTGCCGTAGCCTGGTCTTCGCTTGAGATATTGAATTTGGCTTGCTGGCGGTAGGTACCGTTCCGCTTTTGGTAGCGACGCAGGCTGAACTTAACCTTGCCCATTTCCTCTTTGCGTCGATCGTATTCACGGTATTTGTAAAGGACCGTGGCCCACGAGCCTTTGGATAGAATGGCCTTGTCGATTTCCTCGACGACAACTCGACCATCCTCTTCGTAACCAATCGTTAGATCATTGACGTGATCTGCCATCTCGCGTTCTCCCTGCCGTTGTGCGCAAGGGTGTCGCGCAGATGATAGGCAATAGTCAAGAGAATGCGTCCAGAAAGAATGCGGTGTGTTCTGAGAAAGTGAAGACTGCCCTACTTCTTAGCGCCCTTCTTTTTCTTTGATGTCTTCGTTGCCTTTGAAGACTTCCTCGCGTTACCGGTCTTGGTGCCTTTACCCGCTTTCTTAGGGTTATCGCCTTGCTTGTTGTTGGTAGCTTTCTTCGCCTTGGCGGGTTCTTTCTTCACCGCTGGCTTCTTCAGCAGATCCTTCAAAAGTGCCTTGACCTTATCACCATCTGTCTTTGGTGCTTTCGAGTTGAGTTGGACGAAAATCAAGGTTTCAGCAGATTGGTATCGATGAGAACCGACCACGTCTTTCGTTGTTTCGAACGCGGCAACCGTCGCGTCGAACGATGCTTTATCCCCAAACTCAAGTACTTGCCCGGTTTGTTTAGGGAGGTTCTGGAGCTTAAACGCGAACTTCTTACGAGCTTTTTGAGAAATTTTCTCCGGCTTGGCCTCTCCACAGCTATCCTTCTGGGCTACACCTACGTTCTCTAAGGAGGCGCAAACGTCGCTTGCAGTAGGCGGTTGTAATGGCTGCGCCGCAGGCTTTGAGCTTCCTTGCTGTTCCTCAGCTTTGCTTTTGAAGTCGGGTCCCTTCTTTTTGCCCATCGGTGCTGCCGGAGGAGCAGGTGCACTCGCTGTATTGGGAGCAAATCCCAGGCCTAAATCAACAATGGCCAGGAACTCAAGAGCCACGGCGGCCCCTGCCAGGACAATAAGGAGACCAAGCACCATAAGTGGCTTCTTTAGGCTTGGGCTACTTTGCTTTTTGAATGCGTCTTTTCGAAACTGGTACTCAGCTGTGATGTTATCCATTTTGCCATCACGACGTCTTTGGGCAGCAGCACGTGCAGCGGCGCTCAATCCATCAATGACTTCTTCCTCTTCCTCTTCATCGTTGTCGAGTTCGGGATTGAGCGCCTTGGTTTCGATGGTTTGCATCATGCCAAGCACCTGCTCGTAGGGTTTGAACTCACCCTCACCGCGTGCCAGCTTGATGGTTGACGTGTCCTTATCCGCTGCCCATCCTTGAACAACAATTAGACTCGGGAAGCTCAATACGAGTCCGGATTTGAGACGGACACGCCACGATTTAACCTGTTCGTCATCCTCTGTTTCAACCGACTCTTCTTCAACCTCTTCGCCTCCTTCGAAGAGATCGGACACGGCATCTGCTAACTCGTCTTCATCAATGTCAATGGGTGGTGCCTCGTCATCACCTGGTAGCTCATCAGACGTATCCGACACTAAGGCAAACCCCATCGGTTCTTCGGTGGCTATGTCGTCCTTCGAGCTATCCTCTTGCTCTGACTCAAGTTGTTCTGATTCAAATTGCGCTGACTCAAGTTGCGCTGACTCAAGTTGAGCTGACTCAAGTTCATCGGGCTCATTGAGTTCATCAGCCACATTGGACTCACCAAGAGCTTCCAGCAACGCATCGGATGGTTCGATATCGGTTTCGGAGTCAACCTCCAATCCTTCCAAATCGAAATCAAGGCCTCCGGCATGCTCGAATTCAGCCTCAAGCTCGCTGAGTGTTTCTGCGCTAAGTACGAGGTCATCGAGTGTATCGGCGGTAACCACCGATCCAAGCTCACCTTCGTCTGGGCTTTCTTCCGGTGATTCTGAGACTTGTTCCAGAGTAGGGACTTCTCGTTCTGTAATACTACTGACGAGTTCCTGGACACTCCTAGACAATGCCGCATTTTCCTCAGCATTCTCACTGGAGAAGGATGTTCCTATTTCTGTATCGTCGAGGGCATCATCGATAACAGGTTCCATCAGTTCCTGCGTAATGGCCGTTGCTGATACCGACTCGATGTCAGCATTCTCTTCGACCATCAGGTCGAAGGTTTCAATTTCCTCAGACTCCTCCGATTGATCGATTTCCTCTCGAGCGATGGGTTCGAGGATGTGTGCATCGTGTGGATCTCGATCACTCTCACCTTCGCCGAGTAGTTCGATACCAGAATCATTTGCATCACTCTCATCGGTCTGGCGAGACAAGTCCTCTGACACGTCGAGTGGATCAAAGTCAGACGAACTCAGTGTTTCTTCGGACTCAAGGTAATTCGAAGAATCGAACTCGATTCCAGGACTATCGTCCGAAGTCTCTAGTGGATCGTCTTCATCACTTTGGACGGGTAGCTCCTCAGCTTCTGAGGTAGGTGATTCCGATTCCTCCTCGAATTCGATGCCTGCCGATGTCAGCAGATCATCAACAGCCGTCTCATCATCGCCCGGACCAGGATCTGTGTCGCTTACCTCGGGCTCAGTCTCAACCAGGTTACCCTCATTGACTCCAACGACATCATCGAGGACTTCCTGCTCTGCTCCACAATGAGGACAGGTTACCGTATCCTTTCCACGAATGTCGGCACTGGAGAACTCAAACGTTTCCCAGCAACTGAGACAAATGAATTCCTTCAACGAGTTTTACATCCAGGCCGGTAAGATGAGGAGAATACAGCGCTTAACCTTCCTACGTCATGCGCTCCCGGATGATTATCGCTGATTAAATTCAAGACGCAACCCGCTGACCGTCGACACGACGAGATGGCAGCGCTAATCTAAACCTAATGAGCAATAGATACACTCTCGAGTACGTTCTCGACACCCTTAAGAAAGAGGGTCTAATCGTTGAAGAGGATGCTGATGCCGCGTTAAATCAAGCGAGTAGTCAGCGCTTTCGTTTGGAAAAAGAACAGGGTGCTATCGCTGGTGCTCGTGGCTTAGTAGACATCTCCCCTGTCGAACTCGTGGCGAGTTTCGGATTCACAACAGTTCAAGGCAAAGACCTAAATGAAGATCGAATTCTCGAGGTTATCGCCAAGGATAGCGGTCTCCGATATGTGAAGATCGATCCACTCAAACTTGATCCGAACCTCATCACTTCTACCCTGCCGCAGGCGTTTGCTCGACGTAATCGCTTATTGCCCCTAGAGAAGATCGGAACTCAACTACGCGTTGCGACCGACAACCCATTCAATCTGGATGCATTCGAGTCAGTGCGTCACAGAGCCAATGGTCCTATCGAGATCGTAATTTCCGCGAAGACTGACATCGTTCGATTTCTGCGCGAAATCTATGGGTTTAATCGGGCGCTCAAAGCGGCGGAGAAAGACCTGACCCGCGGGATGGATTTGGGCAATCTTGAGCAGCTCTTCAAGCTAAAGAGCCTCGATGAAATTGAGTCCACCGATAAACATATCGTTAACGCAGTGGAATACCTTCTCCATTATGCGTTTGACCAGCGCGCGTCCGATATTCACATCGAACCTAAGCGAGAGGAATCACACGTACGTCTTCGCATCGACGGTGTTCTTCATACGGTGAATACCATGCCCAAGGTTGTTCACAACGCGATGGTTAGCCGTATCAAGACCTTGTCACGACTAGATATAGCCGAAAAGCGTAGACCTCAGGATGGACGCCTCAAAATAAGCCGCGGAGAGGTGGAAGTTGAGCTTCGTGTTTCGACGCTGCCCGTCGCGTTTGGGGAAAAAATGGTGCTTCGAATTTTCGATCCCTTAATCTTGATGCGAGAGCTGGACGATTTAGGGTTCGAAACCGAGCAACTCAAATCGTGGCGTTCCTTTATAGGTCGACCTAATGGGCTCGTGCTGGTTACGGGGCCAACCGGCTCGGGTAAGACAACGACGCTTTATTCGTCGATGCAGCTCCTTGCGACAGATGAGGTCAATGTTACGACGATCGAAGACCCGATAGAAATGGTCGTCGAAGACTTTAATCAAACGTCAATCATGCCGAAGGCCGGGATTACGTTTTCTTCCAGCGTACGTACGCTTCTCCGCCAAGACCCAGATGTCATTATGGTAGGGGAGATCCGAGACGCGGAAACCGCACAACAAGCGATTCAAGCAGCGCTGACGGGGCATTTGGTCCTGTCTACGCTTCACACAAACGACTCGGTGACGGCGATCACTCGGTTGGTAGAGCTCGGGATCGAACCCTATCTTGTGGCGTCCACCTTAACGGGCGTTATCGCTCAGCGTTTGGTACGCGAGGTATGTGATGCCTGCGAGTATGAAACGCATCTGAGCCACGAACAGATGGTTGCCCTGGGTCTCGCGCAAGAGGACGATACGGACGTAGAACCCATGAAGGTCATCCAAGGAAAGGGGTGTCCAAAGTGCCGGTATACAGGTTTGAGAGGGCGGCAGGGCGCATACGAAGTGTTACCCATCACTCCGGCTACTCAGAGGCTTATCATGGATGGTGCCAACGCAAAGCAGTTGATGGAACACGCTCGCTCACAGGGAATGAAAACCCTACGAGAGAGCGCAGTACATAAACTCATGGCCGGTGTGACTAGTTTTGAAGAGGTCTTACGATTGACCGTCGACTAGCTCGTCGGCTTAATTTCGCCGGACTTTAGTTTGCCTTGATACTCTTCCATGGCCCCTCGTACCTTCTTACTGAGTAAGATCACTCCAATAAGGTTCGGGAAAGCCATACCAAGGATCATCAAGTCACTGAAGTCGAGGACGTTTGTTCCGGTCAGTACTGAACCTAGGAAGGTAAATACCAGGAAGACCACACGGTAGGACATGGAGGCTTGGTCGCCAAAGAGCCACACCCAGCAACGCTCTCCATAGTAGGACCATGCAATCATGGTCGAGAAAGCGAAGAGGAAGACCGCGACGGAGAGAACGTAAGGGAACCAACCGACAACTCCGCCCATCGCCATCGATGTGAGCGTAGCGCCGTCCTTAGCACCTTTCATGACTTCAAAGTTCTCCAGGCTACTGGCGTCCGTAATGATGAGAACCAACGCTGTCATGGTGCAGATAACGACCGTGTCGATGAATGGCTCAAGAAGGGCCACAAAGCCTTCCTCCACGGGGTGTTTTACCTTAGCGGCAGAGTGCGCGATTGCGGCGGAACCAAGTCCGGCCTCGTTCGAGAACACGGCACGTTGAATTCCGACAACCAATACGCCGATGACACCACCAAATGCAGCATCGGGACTGAATGCGCCGGAGAAAATGGCGCCGAAGGCACCGCCAATTTCACCCGCGTGAGTAAAGATGATGTAGAGGCAGACTAAGACGTAAACGACACACATCGCTGGAACGATCTTGTCGGCTATGTTGGCAATACGTTTGATTCCACCGATGATCACGATGCCAGCGAGAACGGTCATAATCAGTCCGTATATCCACGGGCTCTCCGCAAAGAGTGGAACATTGGTCTTGATTTGTCCCAGGCTTTGGTAGACCTGGAACGCGTTTCCACCACCGAACGACGCGCCGACACAAAGAAGGACGAAGAAGACGGCGAGGAACTTACCGAGCTTGGGCTTTCCAATCTCTCGAAGTCCGTTACTTAGGTAGTACATGGCACCACCCATGATGCGTCCATCAGGTCGAACTTCCCTGTATTGCTGTCCCAAGGTCACTTCGGCGAATTTGGATGCCATTCCGAAAAGACCCACAACAATCATCCAGAAGGTGGCTCCTGCCCCACCAAGCATGTAGGCGATGGCGACACCTGCGATGTTTCCGAGGCCGACAGTGGCCGACAAGGCGGTTGTTAAGGCTTGAAAGTGGCTTACCTCACCGGGATTGTCGGGATCGTCGTATTTCCCACGAACAAGGTCGATACCATGTTTGAACATACGAAAGTTCACAAAGCGCATGAACACGGTGAAGAAGACGGCTCCGAAGAGAAGCCAGAACACGATAAGCGGCATTTCAAGACCGGGAATTTTCCACAGTAATACCGTTGCCAGAGGGCCGACGATGTACTCCCCAAAGAATCCATCGATTTTGCCTTCGATAGAATCTGGATCGAGCTTAGGCTTCTTTTCTTCTTTGGGTGGAGCCTCGCTTGCGACCGCCTTTACTTGGTCTCCTTCACCATTTGAAGAAGCTGCTGTCGAACGTGGTTCTTCCTCTTTTGTGGCGCCTGGTTGGCTAGCTCCCGTTTTTGGCACTGTGTCCGGCTTTACGTCCGCTGAGGGCGTCGTGTCGGAACTCACGGTGTCCGCTTGGGCTCCGGTCTTTGCCGTATCGCTCGATTCGACAATGTCTTGCGCAGGTGCTGTACCGGTGTCGGCGGCTAACACTGGCGTGGAAGCGAAACAAAGTAGGCAGGTCAAAAAAATCACGACGCTTCGCGTACTCATGGGTCCCCCTCAGGAAAAAGAGTCTTCTGAGGGGGAGATATAGCGTCTCGGGGCCCGCCGGGAAAGGCAAAACTCAGCGGGAGCAGTCTATTCCATGCGGAACGGGGACTTTCCGGGGGGGGTCCGTTCCATCACGGGCTCCAAGAGGTGGACGCCGTCATTTTCAATGGTGACGTATCGATGCCATCGGTCGAAGCCCTTCTTTTCAAACCGAATATAGTGCCGGCCGGAACGGAGTTTGAGGGGCTTGATCGGCGTCACACCGACCTTCTTTCGGTCTACATACACGGTGATGCCTTCTGTAGGCTGTGTCTTGATCTCAAGCTTTCCGTAAGTGATAACCTTGTCGAGTCGTCCGCGCACTTTGATGGGTTTGTCTCGAACATCGATAACCTTCTTAAAGGCATGGTGACCATAATAGGTTCCAAGCACGGTATATCTTCCCGGGTACAGTTGAACTTTCCCCTTAAAGCTCTCTCCAACCGGAACATAATCGATTGTAATTTCGGTGCCCTTTGGCTCGACCTCGAATGTGATAGGAACCGGGTTCACTTTCGCCCGTTGAAGACCCTTTTTAGCCTTCTTCACCATCGCATTGAGTCGGTCGGTGAATTCATGGGCCGGTGATAAATAATTGAAGCCCAGCCCATAGAGAACTGCCTTACGCAGGGCCCCTTCTTCCGTGCATGCAACAACGAGACGGTAGAAGATCCCGCTGTCCTGATTAAACGACGGAAGCGCTTTCTCATAGCCGTCGATGGCACGTTTCCAATTGCTTCGGCGAAAATAACGCTCTGCCGTCTCGAAGGCTTTTTCTTCTGGTGAGACTTGAGTTGTTGTTGAGCTTCCGTCTTCTTGGGCCTCTACGGTCGAGACCAGAGACGCACTCCCAATCAGCGCAGCAAGTAGTACAATCGTTATCTTAGGGGCCATCTCTTTCTCTCTGCCTAATTGCGATAAATGGTGAGGTATCGTCGCGTCACATGAGTGTTGCTCTCTCTCGCGACGAGAACCAAATCGTTAGAACCCTTCTTTAGCGGGATTGTTGCGTCGTAATCGATCGTTGAAGAACCGGCCGAACCCGACTTGAAGAACACTTTATCCTCTCCGCGAAAGACGTAGAAACTACGTGTCTTTCGCGGGGATTTCTCGTCGAAACTTGCCTGACCACTCAAGACCATCGTCGCCTTGTCGGTGACATATTTTTTCGGATCCTTAAATGTGACATCGGGCGCTCGATAGAGGGATGTCATTGTCCACGAACCGGCTGATTTAGGTGCCTTCTTTGCCCACGTTGTCTTTGCCTTGGGGATCCAACCTCTAAATTTAAAGACTTCCTGGCCTTCAGCGCTTTGAATTTCGACATAGTCATCTGTTTCTTTGGTCGTTCGAACCACGGTTCCCGTGGGAAGCTGCGCGAGATTGGAAGTATCGCGATGCGCGCCACTTTTGATGGTTGCACCGCCCTCACCGAGAACAAGCCACCCGTTCTTTCCACGACCACCTTCAAATTCGGCCGGAAAGACGGGCAGGCTTAGCTCGTCGTGCGACCATGTGCGTAGTTTCTGGTCCACCATGGAGAGCTTCAGTCGGACATGACGCTCCTTGAGTGGTGCTTTCACCTTGAGCTTGAAGCGCGCGAGCTTCGAACCACCAGCCGGTATCGCACCGAGTGTGGCACGGCCCTCGTCGATGTAGACATGCTCTCCCGACTCGTTCTTGATCGTAGCCATCACGTCCAACGCATCACCGCTGCCCTCGTTGAACACCATGACGGCCAGCTCGATGGATTCTCCGCGTTGAATAAGACCATTTCCATTGCCTCCACGCTCCTTGTCGTCGAGAACGAATGAACTGTAGCCGAAGAGAGGAAGTTTATGCCCTTTAATGACGGTATCGAGGATAGCCCTTTCCTTTAACTCCTTATCGTTGGAGTAAAGATCGAGCGTAATTCGGTCTGCAATTGGCTGTTGGCTTGTTGGTACCGTGAGCTTTGCTGACCAACGTTTTGTTTCGCCAGGCTCAATCTTTCCGAAGACCATTTCTACCCCATCGGCAAACCTCAGTTCGGAAGAGACAACACCATGAATGCGGTAAAGGGTTCGTTTCGACGTGTTGGTGACATCCGCGTGTAGGGTCAGCTTGTCTCCAGCTTTAATCTGGACGTTTTTACCCTCGATGGAGAGTTTGGCTTGAAGCTGCGGTTTCGTGGGATTCGTTCCAGAGTCCCAGTTGATTCCGATGTCTTTCAATTTTGAGGCGATTGCACCGTCCTCGGTTTTCGCTCGGGCTGCCAACATAGATGACGCCTGTATAAGTGCCTTCTTCCTGTTGGTACTCCGCGCAGCCTGCAGCAAACGTTCTGCTAGAAGTGTGAGTTGGTCTGGAGCATCCAAGTCCTCTTCTTTGTCACGATGTAAAATTTTGAGTCGTGTATCACTCTTCGTTCGCTTGACCTTCGCGCTCGTCAAATGCCCCTTGAGGTTTTCCTCGCCTCTTCTGGCTGCTTCGCCAGAATGCAGTCCTATTGCTTCTTTTTCGATATGAATGGGTAAGATTTCTATGTCCGGGACAATGCCGACGGATTGGATCGAGATGTCCCCGGGAGTCAGATACTGAGCGATTGTTAGCTTGAGAGCCGCATCGTCGAGTCGGTAAAGGACCTGAACCGATCCCTTCCCGTAGCTCACCGCCCCCATAACGATCCCACGGTCGTTATGTTTGATGGCTCCTGCGACAATTTCTGACGCCGAGGCAGAGCCTCGGTTGATCAGAACCACAAGCGGAAGCTTTTTAAGTGTTCCCTCACTGGTTGCATGCCTCTCCTCTCGTTCTTGAGCACCTTCCTTGACGGTGGTGACAATGTTTCCTCGATCCAGAAAGACATCACTTACCTCAATCGCCTGGTCCAAGAGTCCCCCGGGATTTTCTCGGAGATCAAGCACTAGTCCGTCGAGAGAATTCGCGGACTTCAGCTCAGCCAGTGAGGCTTTGAGGTCCTTCGTGGTATTGGATTGGAAGTTCCGGATCTTAACGTAGCCAATCCCTCCCGAGAGTTGCTTGTGCACAACACTTCGGATCTGAATCTCCTCACGGACGATTGGAAAGCTACGTAGCTTAGGTTCCCCTTTCCGGCGAACCCAAATCGTTACGGAAGTGCCTGGTTTCCCGCGAAGCCTGGAGACGGCGTCGTTGAGCGGCATGTTGACGGTTGATTCCTCGCCAATCTGAACGATTCGATCTCCAGACTTAACCCCAGAACGCTCAGCAGGTGTGGAACTCATCACACTCATCACGGTCAAAAAACCATCTCGAATCGAGATAACAATTCCAAGTCCACCGAACTTACCTTTCGTACCAACCTGCATCTCTCGGAACATGCGCGGTGAGAGAAGGATACTGTGGGGATCCAAGGTGCCTAGTGCACCATTGATAGAGGTGTATTCGATGCTCTCAAGGTCGGATGAGGCCGGAAGGTGCTGGGCGAGGAAATCATAGACATCCATGAGCTTCCAATTGAGTTCATAGAGGTCACTGACCTTCTCCAGTCCGAATTCTCGGCTCTTGTCTCCTGCTGAAACGACAATGCTTTTCGCATTGCCTTTCGGATCGTTTTCGACCCGTACCATGACCTCAGGAACCGACCGCTGAATTGCCTGAACAGCTTTTACTGCCATTTCGCCGAGTCGTATTCGGCTTCGATCCACATAGTGCGTACGAACGTGGCCGATCGTCTTCGTGAGAACCCGTCCCTTTCGCAAATTATAGGTTCCCGCTCGATCCGTCTTTGCATGCGCTTGAGGCGAAAAGATAGGGCCGCGCTCTGGGAATCCCCACAACGCGGAAAGGACCAAGATTGCTGCAAAACAGCAGCCGCTCCAAATATGACGCGATGGGTGTATCAAGTGGTTGGCCTCAATGATTGGAAGGGCAGTCTCAGGACTCTTTCTGATAAGGAGGGAATCGTCCGTTTCCCCAGGAGTGTATCCTGGTGTTTAGGGGGGATCCAGTACCGACAGACTGTGTCTATGACATTGACACGCTGATGCTTTGAATGAAAGGCAGTCCCAAGAGCCTCTATTCCCTTGGCGTGGTCTTTCCAATCGGACGCTGTTATTCTTTCGCCATGTCAGATGGAGCCTTCAGCAGCGACATAGAATATCTGGGTTCAGCAATCGAATTGTTGAGATTGAGATGCCGGACTCGAATTCAGTCCATGGAAAATGACGGAATCATTCGCCCTGATCCCATTACTGCTGTTGTTGGTGACGAGGTTGACGCTGCCGGGCTGGACGATGAATTGGCCCGTATGGAAACGCTCATAGAAAGTCGTCTTAGAGTAACGAAGACAAAGCCAACACTGATTGAATTGGCAGACTCCTTCTCATTGTCCTCATTGGAGCGAGATCTTCTTCTCATGGCATTGGCTCCTGCGCTGGATGGCTCGTTTAATGTGCTCTATGGCCGTCTCAAGGGGCTTACATATCGACACCATCTGGATGTGGACGTTGCCTTAAGTGTCCTGGCCCCCAATCTCGTGGATCGAATGGAGCATCGTGCGATGTTTGGTCCACAGGGGAAGTTGCTGACCCACAATCTGCTGCGTATAGGACGAGGTCACCTCGATCTGGGCGATAGTTTTCTCAACTTAGAAATAAGACTCCCCGATAGGCTCGTAAGTCATCTGTTGGGCCGTGACGAAGTCGACCACAGTCTCAGTGCCTTTTCTCGTTTGATTGAGCCTCAAGAAACGCTCGATAGGGTTGTGTTAGCCCCGTCGGAGAAAGCGAAAATCGTTGAGCTTGTAAGTGGGCATGCGAATTACTTACAGGCCCTCGATGAATGGGGCTTGGGTGATGCGATTCCCTACGGACGTGGGGTGACAATGCTGTTCAGTGGCCCGTCTGGAACAGGAAAGACATTGACAGCTCGAGCGGTTGCAAACCACTTGGGACAACGACTTCTCACGGTAGATACGGGGAGGTTAACCCAGCAATCGTCGTCCTTCGATTCCAACATCGACAACATGCTACGTGAGGCGCGTTTGCAACGCGCGGTCCTCTTTTTCGATGAATGTGAAGGGCTATTCAACCCCTCTAATCGGACTCAAGGAACTCTGGCTGTCCTCTTGGAAGCTCTGGAGCAATTTAACGGGGTCGTGATTCTGGCGACCAATATTCCACAAGCACTGGACCAGGCGGTTGATCGCCGCATCCTCTACAGGGTCGACTTTGAGATTCCAAGCCCTTCAATGCGTGAAGAGATTTGGCGTGTTCACCTTCCGCCCAAACTCCCGCTGGCAAATGATGTCGATCTCAATTACTTGGGACGACGTTTTGAGTTTGCCGGCGGATATATCAAGAACGCCGTGTTGCTCGCCGCTAGCAAGGCTGCAAACCAGGGAGGCGAGGGAACCAAGCCCGTGATCACCCATGCAGACCTGATGGAGGCTGCATACGCTCAGTTGAGAAGTCGATTAAACCAGTACGCCGATCGAGAGATTGCAAACCTGCGGCTCGAAGACTTGATCGTCACGAACGATGTGTACGACCAGGTGAAAGAAATTATCGATGCCGTGGCAGCCCAACAAATCGTCTTCAGAGAATGGGGCTTTTCCAGAAAGTTTAATAAAGGCCGCGGACTCAGCGCTCTTTTTGATGGTGAGCCGGGCACAGGAAAGACGCTTTCTGCAGAAATTATTTCTGCCGAACTC
>MDTD01142331.1_pt1 | contig 28188 bp, 20 predicted proteins | sample 811221 | NCBI WGS metagenome assembly MDTD01 (sample SAMN05326646, study PRJNA326480) | marine metagenome | isolation source: seawater | place: Pacific Ocean: South West | collected 2011 | reverse complement strand
CTTGCAATCATCCGCCTCAACAAACTCTCCACCCTGAGCCTCCGGCTCTTCCCTCCTCTCAAGCCTTTCGAGAGGAGGGGCTATTCTGCCGATATGTACGATGATTGAGGTCGGACACAAGGCCCGCCCCTACTGAGTTCCAACCGATATACACGAAATATGCATCTATATCGCGATATATCGTTTGATGTGCATCGCTCCCCTTGCCAACGCAGTTGAGCAGGGGGAGCTGGACGACCGCAGGTCGGACTGAGGGGGTCCTGTTCCTCTTTTTGCATCGCTCCCCTTGCCAAGCCGAGAGTATCGAGGTTTGAGTAGGGGGAACTGGCGGGCGAAGCCCGTCTGAGGGGGTCTTTCATCGCTATCCATAGGCCCAGGTTTTAACCTGGGTACACGGCCATTCGTATCCTGCCTGTCTGTCTTTGTGGGCTGTTTTCGGGAGTCAGGCGAAATCTTGAATGATTAGATGGAGGGAATTGTTTGGTTGGGAACACCGGGTTAAAACCCGGTGCTATAGAGTTGAGGCTGTCGATTATTTATACGTCAGGTAGAAGATCTCCCAATTGTTACGGGCGCCACCGTTCGCGTTAACAAAGCCACCACCACCATACTTGGCGCTGATCCAGGTGTTACGCCACGTCTTGATCGCGACCATATCGCCCTGTTTGATTGGACTTCCGAAGGAGATACGATTCCCTTTCGCGATCTTATAGATAACGAATGTCTCCCAACCGCCTGCTCTCCCACGGTTCATCTCCAAATGACCGAGACTCTGTGCAGACCAAAAACCACCATGATGGGTGCGGATGGTGATCTTAGAACCGCTCTGTAAGAGCCCTCTCCGACCATTCTTGAATGCCATCGTAAAGGTCTCCCAATCCAGACAATTCCCGGACTTCGCCATCGGCAAAAGACCATCGCGCTTTGTCCACACGTACAGCTTCTTCACCTTTGTCTTGAGACACACCTTAAATTGCTTCGCGGGTGTCACCTTGATCTTCTTGACCTTGATATTGTTGACACTCTTGACCACTTTCCACTGCTGATTCTTGTTGCTCTTGTTACACAATCCAAGGATAATCCGCTTTCCACTCGCCTCCCAACAATAGAGCCCCGCCATACTGCGGATATCTGAACCAGACATTCGCCAACGTTGATTGATCCCCTTCGTGCAACGATACATGTGGAGCGGCAGCTGTGATTTCAACCCAACATGACCATGTTCAGCGTCACCACAATAGCGAGCATTTCGAGACATCATCAGCTCCCATGAACCACGCTTGTTGAAGTTCCAACGTTGTCCGGGATGTCTGGGGTTGCATGGCGCGAGAGTTAGATAACGCTGTCGCCCAGTGCCTCCCTGGAGACACTTGTTGTTGCGCTTGTTAACGATAAATTGTCCGGAGAATGGACGCCCAGGATTGAGCCCCAAGAAGTTATTCATATAACTCACGACCAACTGCTTTGTCAGCTCGGCAAACGGGAAGAGACTGATCAACATATCTCGCCTACCACTCGCATTCCACACGGGCTTTACACGCAGCTTGATATCTTTGGTTTTCTTATTACCGTGGATCTCATGCTTGATGTACACAGTCGCAGGTTGCTTCCCTTCGACAAATTTTCGCAAGCTCCCCTTCACACGGATCTCATTAAAGCGAATAGGCTGATGTCTTCGCGCCGCATGTACGGTCTGAATGATCTTCTTTTCGAGCGCTTTCGAGAGTCGCAGCTTGGGAAGCAATGTCTTTGTAAAGAACTCAAATAACGTCTCTTTTGTGTGGGCGTCGAACAAAAAGTCTGTCGCCGCGAACAAATTGTTACCAAGAGTCCGAGCATTGACGTGGAGCTTCAGCACCTTCTGAATATTTAACAGCGCCTCGAACTTCGCCCGTTTGGAAGAAAGCTCTGCGTGGATCTTTCCTCTCGACCCCAACGGATCCACAATGTCACCGTGGACGAGAAACTTCGGTGTATTAAAGTTGGCCTGGATATCGACCTTCGCCTTGCGCAGATCAAATTGAAATGGCTTCACGCCGAGCTTTCGAGGCACGAGATGACCCTTGAGGATATATCCATCGGCGACCGTCAAGAAGTGCTTGAGCGCACCAATCTTGTATTTGACACCCATGAAGGTCGCGTTGGCTTTCCCGGCGAAACCAATCCCCATCCCAACCAGACCATTCTCCCGACCAGGGATCTCGGCGCCAGGTGTCGCAAAATACACGTCAACATCTCGCAGCTCGATCAAAGGAAGTGGGAGCTCATTGAGACGAAGCGCCTTCTTAATATCGAGACGACGTAATTTGGATTTGAATCGACGCATGTCCTTCTTGATCCTCGCCAGCGCCCGACGAATCGTTCTGTTGCGGATCATATTGGGCTTCAAGGAGTTCTCGATCGCATCTGACATGGGCCCCAAGAGCACACCTCTCATCAGACGATCGCCGATCTCAATGCCCATCAGTGGACCGAGTTTGGCGGCTTTCAGACGGAACCCAAGTTTGTTTACGATGGGGATCTTGGAGATGATGACGTTGATCAAAAAGTCCGCAGAGAACTTCTCCCAGCGCCCTCTCGCGTTCTTAATCCCAGTCGTCCCACCGATCCCGAAGGTCACGTTATTTCCGCTACCATAGCCGACCATAATCGCGGGATTTTCCACCATGAAGTTCCCAATCCCAAAAGGATTGTTGAGCCTACCTTTGACATATCCGGCGACACGAATACCATACTTCGGACCTTCGACCTGGACAAAGAGCTCACCGACAAACTTCAACCTGTCGACGTTGTTGAAGCTAAACTTCTTCCCAGTGATACGTGGGACATTAAGGATAAATCCGGCGGCAATGCCGAGCTGGACCTTCGCGTTGTTCACCCGAAAGAACAACTTGGAGCGCGAGAGGCTGAGGACTTTACGCAGTGGGTTGGGACGCAAACGACCCCCAATCAAGATCTTTGTGGGCAGCTTGAAGCCAGGAAGAGACGCATAAAAAGAGATCTTGGTGGGCTTCTTCTTGAAACCACCGAGAGCACCACCGAGGATCAGAGAGTCCTGGATACCAAATTCGTTCTCCAGCGCCTTCCGGAGGTGACTTTTCGCAGGCAACATCTTGGGAGAGAAGAGACCAAACACGTTGACACCAGATTGAATGGGCAGATCATCGCCCTCTTCGACGACGCCAGCGAACAGGTCAGCCGTCGCAGGTGCGAGGTCTTCGGCGGTCTTATCGAGCATATCTTTGGCCGCGATCACGACCATAAAGTCTGGAAACTTCAACCCACCAATCATCCGTGGAAGACCGGGCACAAACCCACCGAGGCTCATATTCCCGACACGCATCGTGATCATCTTCTCGTCGCCACGATAGACAATGGCACCAGAGGCCGTGAACTTGCCTTTCCAACGAATGGTCGCGGAGATCTCGGAGAGCGCGAGCTTGAGTTTGCTAAAGGACAACTTGCGGATCAGTGGGATACGACGGAAAGCCGGGATCTTGCTGAAGTCGATACCGTTGGGCAGCTCGATCGCGATGTCGGAGATTTCGAGTTTGCTGAAGGGATGTTTCCTCTTCTTCTTTTTGGGGCGACGACGTTTGACTTTGCGCTTACGTCGCGCCTTCATTTTCTTTTTGATACGACGTTGACGCAGCGCTTCTTGTGGATCGACGGCTTTCTTGCCGACCTGTAACATCAGACGACCAGGAAAGGAGACCTTTCCGATACGTGCGGTCCCCACAAAGGACAACTCGAAGACTTTATTGGAGCGGTTGTAGATCACCTCGAAGCCAACTCGACTCATCGTCAAAAATTCGATCCCCAAAGGTTTTCGCCATGTGTAACGAGAGATCGCCTTGACCTGAAACTCCTCAAACGAACCTTTAAACGTCACGACCACTGTCATCGCGATCTTTTTGAGACGCGGAATCACGCGAAAAACAGGGGATTGGATCCTCGGAATCACCACATCCACCTTACTCGTTAACACCGCCTTGTCGAACTTACTCGCCTCACCATCCTGACCACTGATCTTGAGGGTGGGTTGGTGAAACTTCAGGATCTTTTTGAGGATAGGGACTCTCTTGTAGAGTGATTTGTCCAAAATACTCTGAATGGCCGCCATCCCCACAGACGTCTTCGCTTTGCCTCCGTTGTTGCTCTTTCGAGCTGTTGGGGGCGCTTTCTTCGCCTCTCCAGAGGTGTACATCTTCCAGCCACGTTGCGCGTAAAAGTAGTGGCGTTTTCCATTGACCCCTTCGTAGTAAAACTCTGCATGTCGACGCTTTGGAGAGTATACGGCGGCGACAGCACCAGCGACTTTGCTGCCACGACGGAAGCTCTTTGTCGAGGTACTCCAGGCTCGGCTAAAATAGAAGTAGTGAACATATCCATCTGCGCCACGAAAAAACACCTCCGCGTGCCGTCTCGCCGCAGAGAAAATCGCCGAGATAGAGCCGGACACTTTGTGTCCTCTTCTTCTGAATGTGCGTGTATCAAGGCTCCATCGATTGCCGTACCAAAAGTAGTAACGAAGATACCCGTCAGCGCCCCGGAAGAACACCTCGGAGTGCTTGCGTTGTTGAGCATAGAGAGAGGAGATATCACCTGCGACCTTTCCGGCAGACCGAAAGACTCGGCTGTCATGCTGCCATCCACGCCGAGGGACGATGTAGAATCGATGCAGATACCCATCGCCACCACGGAAGAACACTTCGGAGTGACGGTTTTTTGTGGAAAAGACAGCGGAGATCGCGCCCGTAACTTTCCCACCTCCACGGAAGGATCGCGCATCGACGCGCCAACGTCCCGCGTAAAAATACAGATACCGTAGATAACCATCAGCGCCCTTTGCAAAGACACCAACATGTCGACGTTGCGGTTCATAGACCGCGGAGAACGCGCCACGGATCTTGCCCGCAAAGGTCATCTTTGTCATCTGCCATCCACGACGCAGATAAAAATGCCGTAGATAGCCGTCTGTTCCAAGAAACACAACCTCAGAGTGACGACGGACAGGGTGATAAATAGCAGAGATCGCCCCGCCGACCTTGCCACCCCTACGAAAAGTATTTTTGTCGACCATCCAGCGACCAGCGTGAAAATAATGGTAGTGCAGATACCCATCTGCGCCTTTGACAAAGTGTTCGGTGTGTTGCCTTTGAGAAGCGTACACGGCGCTGTTTTGATGAGCCGAGGTGGGAGCACGTCCCATCACCTCAGTCGAGAAAGAGAGAAAGAGCAGGAAACAACAGATCGACACGCCAACATATCTGGTCATGTGCATCGGTACACTCCTTGGCTTTTGCCATTGTGAGAGAAAAAGAGACCCGGCTCCCGTACGTGAGACGAGCCGTTTCTCCTACAATAAGGGAGAGATAGAATGTCTTCTTGTCATCTCGTGCCAGATTTTTGTCATTTGACGCCACCCCCCCTGATCGCCTATCATGCATTCTATTCGAGCAGCAAAGTTCCAGCATCCCATCAGTCGGTCGATTGCCCGTCATTCCCCCAACACAACAGGTTGCGTTGAGGGAGCGTGTCGAACATTCGAACGCGCGGAGGAGAGCATACGTATTCCAAGAGCTGTATGGATGGGTTAATTAGTACACAAGGTGTTGAATGATGAAGCACTTCCTTCCGAGACAGAGTTTTGAAGCGATCATTCGTTCCTTTCAGGAGCTTGGTTTGGAGACCAAAGAGGTCACCGAATCTTTCTACAGACAAGGAGGGGTGGATCTAGAGCAATGGGGGATTGTCGCGAGTGTCGACGCGTTGATGTCCTTGTGGACGCACGCGACAAACCAGAGCACGATCGATCATGTGTTCATTCGTGCGGGCATGGCTGTCCCTTTTGGCAGCTTTGGTATCGTCGATCACCTCGTACGGACCTCCGCCACAATCGAAGAAGGGATGCTGCAGTTACAGACCTTCATCCCTCTCATCAGCGCGACGACCTCGCTCGTGTACGTCGTTGAAGACGACACTGTGCAGATCCAGATCCACAACACGCCCTACTTTGCGATTCACGATTATGTGGATCGGTGGTTATTGGGGATGTTTCACCGCAGACTGACCCAATTTTTGGGCGAAGAGGTAGAGGTCGAATCGCTTTACCTGCGTCCCCTCGAAGAGACAGACACATCACTCGACCAACTCTTTGGCGTGCCTGTCTTGCCACATCCTTTATGGACAGGTCTTCAGATCGACCTTGAGACCTGGAAGAGCCCCTTGCCAACAGCCGATCCTCTCCTACACAAATCACTCTTGAAAGCCGCAAATGAGTTAAAGTTCCGCCAATTTTCATCATCTCCGCTCTCATACGCGGTCTGGAATACACTGAGTCTCGCGCTCGCGTCGAGGAAGAGCGTCAGCCACATCGTCTCGGAGAAATTGGGGATGTCGATGCGGACCTTACAGCGACGACTACGCAAAGAGAACTCATCGATGAGCGCCCTACTCGAATCCTACAGAAAACAAGAGGCCCTGCGTCTCGTCAGTGAAGGACTCAGCTCGCTCTCCGACATCTCTTCCAAGCTTGGGTACAACGAACAAAGTTCGTTCAACCGATCTTTTCGTCGATGGGTTGGATTATCCCCCCGCGCATGGCGACAGCGATTCAAGGAACAAGATCAACAAGATAAACACCTGTAACCCCAATACAACCGATACAACAAAAAAGAAGCGGACAAAAGAGGTCTTCCCTCCCGATCACACTAAACTCTTCATCCATTCGACTGAATGAACAACACACATAGAAAAATTCTTGATCAATGTTTGGACATTTTGGTCGTTCTTTGATGTAATGGCCTGATGGCAAAGGACCAGAAAGTCAAAGTATGCTTGTTGTGTGTGGAGCTTCACGTAACAGGTTAAGAATAAACAGATTGATATGGACGGAGCGATCGGAGTGACAGAAGTATGTTTGTGATCCCAGACGAGAAACTCTCGCGTTGGCTGGGTTGGATTGACTGGTGTATCCCAAAAGAGATCGAAGAACACCATCGAATACAGTTGACACAAGCGCGAACAGTAGTGGGGTTGGCGTATGCGGGGTTATTGTTGACGTCTTTGGTCTTGATATTTCAATACCATAAACTCTTTCTCATCGATCGTATTGTGCTTTCGTCATTGTACACAGTATGGTTGTTGACTCCTTTCGTCCTACGCTGGAGGAAACGCCTCTTTGTGCCAGCGATCATGTCCATTGGAACAGCCCTCACGATGACCTTTTACTCGGCAACCAGACTCGGCGGGATGGATGCTTATGTGATGAGTTGGCTGGTCTTGCTGCCCTTTTTGGTGACCATCGTCTTTGAATCTCGTGCGGGTCTATGGACAACTATCATCACAATTCTTTCACTTGTAATCTTGTTGGTGCTCGATCTGAATGGCCTTGTCCTCCAACCAGTATTGTCCAAGACTACCATCACCTACCTTGAGTTTGCCCATCTCTCGATGGGCATTGCGTTTTGTTACGGTTTGGGGCTTGGATATGAACAAATCATCGGACGTAAGAAGCTCCAACTTCAGCGCAGTGAGCGCCACTTTCGTTCACTCGTGGAGCGGACCCAGGATCTCATCTTCACATTGGATAGAGAGGCCAAGGTGGTTTACGCAGCGCCTTCTATGGTTGCGCTCTTTGGGGACGTTGTCGGTCTCGACATTTGTGACATTTTCTCCAAGGCCGATCCAGGGGATTGTCATGAGACACTCTTTCGTGTCTTCGATACACCTGCAAAACAAGAACATCTGACCTTCCATCACATACTCGCCGACGACACAAAGCTCATTTTCGAATGTTGGATGCAAAACTTGTTTGATGAACCAGACATCCAGGGATGTCTCTGTGTCGCGAGGGATGTCACAGAGAGATACCGCCTCCAGGCTCTCCAGAGAGAGCGGGATATCGCCGAGTCCGCGAATCGCTCCAAGACGATGTTCCTCGCCAACGTCAGCCATGAGTTACGCACGCCACTCAACGCGGTCATTGGATATTCAGAGCTTTTACAAGAGCAAGCCGAAGATAGAGGGGAAGATAACCTATCGAAAGACTTGGGACGCATCCATTCATCGGCACACACCTTACTCGCGTTGATCAATGAGCTGCTCGACCTCTCCAAGATCGAGGCAGGTAAGCTAGAGATTGTCGCCGAAGAGTTTGATATCGAAGACCTGTTGCGAGAAGTCGTCGACACTGTAGACCCGCTGATGCAAAAAAATGCAAATCACTTCAAGCTCATACCGATCTCAGGTGTGAAGATGTACACCGATCGACTTCGACTGAGACAGGTCCTGCTCAACCTGCTCTCTAACGCGAGTAAGTTTGCACAAAATAAGCCAGTACGTCTCATCGCCTGTCACGACGACAAGATACACCAGGTCTATTTTCAAGTCGAAGATGAAGGCATCGGGATCCCCCCCGAAAAGCTCGACAAGATCTTTGATTCATACACACAGGCAGATGACGATACAAGCCATCGCTTTGGCGGGACTGGTCTTGGGTTGTCAATCACGCGGCAGCTCTGTGAGATGATGAATGGCACACTCACAGTCAGGAGCGAGCTGGGAAAAGGTTCGAAGTTCCGGATCCAATTACCGATGAGATATCATCAATGCTCTTCCGCGAAAGGGACGTCTTCGACCAATTCGTAATCGTGAAATTTGGTCAGGTCGAGAACAGTCTGTCCGGTCTCCGTCGTCTGTATCACATCGACAAAGCGAGCATTCCAGACGATCTCATCGGCAAAGTAGAGATGGTTGGAGTAAATCGTCTGCGAAAACACCCCATCAATCCCCGTTAAGCTGATCACAAACCGCACATCTTGTTCGAGAAAATCATCCTGATCCATCCCGTACAATGGACTCTCTGGGTTAATTTCGTGGATCGCAAACCAGCTCATTGTAAACATCGGCGTGACAGAACGTGTGAGCTTTAGGTCGAAGAGTCGTTTCAACGTCTCGCCTTCCAGTGTCGTCTCCGTGAGCAGCGCCGTGACACTCAAGCTCGCCTCAACGACCCGGTTCTGACGTTCATTGGTCAATCGAAAGACAAAGCAAGGCACCCCATTTCTCTTTGTGATCAGCGCTCTATCGCTGTACAAAATCCGCCCCGTTGGTCGGGAGAATTTGGCAAACACCAGCCCTGTCGCGACGGCGAAGCCGAGCAAGGCAGTGAGCGCTTCGACGGTCACGAGGACATTGGCGACGAGTCCATTTGGCGTCATCCCCCCATAACCGATCGTCGTCGAGGTCTGCACACTAAAGAAGAAGGCATCCAGAAAGGAACCTGGCTGGGCTTTGTTGATGCTACCTTCGATGGATAGATAGGCGAAGGCGAACATCGCATTAAAGAAGAGAAAGATCAGGATGAAGAACAACAACAGATACCGCCACTTCATGCGGAGCAGTTGGACGTAGGTATCGTTCCAAAAGCGCGTCTCTTCTCCGAGACGAGTGACTGTGTTTTCGAACTCGCGGACAGGATCACGACGTTTTTTCTTCTTGGGAGGGCGTCTTTGCATCTGGCTCTACCTGCTTGTGGGTGGATGGTCCCCAAACGATAACACAAATCCCACGAAAAAGAAGTCGGGTCGTCGGAAGCCAAGAAGCGTGTAGGAGCCGAAGACCAGTTTTACGAGGTGTATTGTGACAGGAGTGATTGCAGGAGCGCGAGATGTGTTTCAGGTGATGCGTTCTCGGGATCCATCCACTGCTGCGCGACCATCCCGATCAACAGACTCAACAAGGGCGCCCCAACGCCCTCACCAATCTGAAGGTGCTCCTCAAGTGCCTTTCGGTACGAAGCGAGCGCAAGGTGAAGCGTCCCTTCTTTGTTCTTTGTGTGTCGGTGGTAATCCAACGCCATCAACAACAAGTGGCGAAAGTAGCTCTCGTGTTTCCCCAAAAAGATGAAGAGTTTCTGTAGCTTCTCTTCGATGCTCTCGTTCTCTTTGAACTGTGCGCTGACACGAATGACGTCTTCTTGTGTCATCACCTCGAACATCTGGGCGAACAGACTCTCCTTCCCACCTTTAAAGTAGTGATACAACGTCCCTGTCGAGACATTCAAACCTTCGGCGAGGTAGCGCATGGAGATAGAGGCATATCCCTTTGCGGCAAACAACTCAAAACTTCCACGTAAAATCTCTCTTCTCTTCTCATCGTGATCAACGATCTTCGGCATTATGCGGTCTGTCCTGCTGTTGGGATGGGACGTTGTCCTTCCAATTGTTCTTTGTAGGCATCGATGTGTCGATGCATCACCCAAAACCAGATGGGTGGGAACAATGATAACACCATCATCCCAGGATATCCCGTCGGGAGCTGTGGACTCTCATCAAAGTGCCGAAGAACCTGATACTTTCGACTCGCGTGAGCGTGGTGATCGGAGTGGCGTGTCAGCTCAAACAACAACATTCTCCCCAACGCATGATCCGAGTTCCACGAATGGATCGGTAACACACTCTCATAACGACCGTTTTGCTTTCTCTTTCGGGTCAGTCCGTAGTGTTCAATGTAGTTGATCGTCTCCAACAGCAAGAACCCAATCGTCGCGATCGCCAGAAAGGAGAGCAGCCCAAACACATCGAAGAACGCGTAGGTCAGCCCCAGCGCAGCGAGCTGGATCAGTTGAAGGGAGAGCATCTCATTGCTCCAGTGATACCAAGGGAGTTTTTTCTTGGACAGTCGGGTGGATTCGATCTTCCAGGCAGAGATATACCCCATCACCACGGAGCGGAACCAAAAGGCATACAAGACCTCACCATAGCGGGCCGACGCAGGGTCCGCTTCAGTCGCGACGTGCTTGTGATGACCACGATTGTGTTCGATGAAAAAGTGCATATACAACGACGACAACAGCAGGATCTTGGAGAACCATTGCTCGTGTTTTTTCTTGCGGTGTCCCAACTCATGGGCCACATTGATCCCATACGCTCCACACAAAATCCCCACACTCGACGTCGCCCCGAGCCAATGCAGCCACGTCATCTGCCCAAGTGACACACTGTAGAGATAAAAAATCACGACAGCCCAATGCAGAGGGACAATCGCGTAAAGGATGTAACTAAACCACTTCGAGGACAAGGCCCGCTCCTCCTCCTCCTTGGACATATTCCCCACATCAATGGGAAGCAGCAGCTCCAACGTCGGGATCAACACAAACGCCACAAGGGGCACACAAAACGACCACCAACCCCCCATCACGATGGAAGAGATGGTCAATGGAATGAAGATCAATGAAAGAAGATATCTGAACATCCTTTCTACTCCTGTCTCTGTGGCCAATGGCTGAGGCCGATCCTATTCACCTTTTATCGAACGACTGTTATGTTAAAAATCAAATGCGGGTATGTCAAGAAGAAAAAAATCTTTTCTCATCCAGTTTTGGGTGATCGAGTGAGGTTTGGGTATAGGGTCAGAAGAGGAGTCAGTAGGTGGGAGGTTGATGTTTTTTCAGCGGGCGGAGATCACGTTCCTCGTTTGCGTTGGTGTGGTCGTACGTTGACAGATTTGAGGGATGTGATCAGGCTCTTTTCCTCTACATTCCCCGTGCTCTTCAAATGTCAGTGTAGACATTAACCTCGCGTAGCGTAGTCGATTGCTTTTTGTGTCATATAGTTAGATGACTTTTCTGTCCACTGTCCCCCAAATCACCTCTTTTGAGAGGTCTCCATCCAATATGATCTTCGATTTCAAGCATTTCCTATCTTTTTGATAGGAAAGTGGAATAAATTGCAAAACAGGCAAGTTACAGATTTGCATACAAAAGAGGTAGACTTTGTCACTCCTCTTGACTGTCAACATTTCGTTCATATGTTTCAGGGAGCATCAGAGACAGAGCGAGATGCAAGATTCCACCCAAAACACGAATGGAGAAGAAATGAAGAACTTCCGCAGGAGTATTACTTTGCGTTCACGCGTCGACGCAAAGAACCACATGTTTATTGGTATGATGTTGTTTTTGTTTTGCTTTATCCCACAGGCGTACGCGCTTGAGCTTCCCCGTAAGAGTCCAGCCGCAGAAGTCTCGCAAGTCGTTGGATTGACGAAAGTCCACGTCACATACTTCAGTCCAGGTGCAAAAGACCGAAAGATCTGGGGACAGTTGGTCCCATACGGCAAACTTTGGCGAACAGGAGCGAATGGTTCGACCAAGATCAGCTTTTCACACGACGTAAAGGTCGGAGGAAAGAGTGTTAAAGCCGGAACATACAGCATCTTCACCATCCCAGGAAAAGAGAGTTGGACGTTCTTGTTGAACAAAAAACTAAAGATCTGGGGAACATACGGTTACAAAAAAGAAGACAATGTGTTGGAGATCAAGGTCAAGCCCTCAACCGTCCCACATCGTGAGCGTCTGACTTTCTTGTTTGCCAACACAACAGACACAAGCACAGAGCTTCAGCTCGAATGGGCAGGTGTCCGTGTCTCCGTCTCAATCGCAACAGACACAAAGAAGTTCGCCATGGCAGGCATCAAAAAAGCCCTCGCGCGCCCCTGGCGTCCGTACTTCCTCGCAGGTCGCTATCTCTTGGAGAGTGGAGACCTCGGTCCCGCAAAAGCTTACCTCACCCGCTCCATCAAGATCCAACCAAGCTGGTGGAACCACTGGTACATGGCAGTCTTGTTGTCCAAACAAGGTAAAATCAAAGACGCACTCCAGCACGCAAAGCTCTCGACAAAGCTTGGTGCAAATGACCGGGTGTACAAGTCTTTTTATGCCAATCGTATCACCAGCGCGATCGCAAAATGGAGCAAACCCTCCTCTCGCAGCACAAAGTAGTCCGCTTTCTCTTTGAAACATGCGGGAACAAGGACATCGATGCAAAAAGTATACAGCTCAACGGTTGTGTCCTTGTTTGCATCTGACAGCCTAATATTAGGCTGTCAGCCCAGTCTATTGCGCAGTCCCTCCACGATGGATATTCGTATACGATACGCGTATCCATCGCAGAGAATCGAGTGACAATCACAGCCAGTGGCTAACATGGTAATCTTGGCGAATAAGTACACAACAGGAAGGTCGGACACAAGGCCATAACCTACGAATAAAATGTCACTTTATACTTGTACACTTGCTTCGCGAGATAACCACTTTATCACTATGATTGTCATTCGTTCGCTCACTCTGATGCATTGTGACTTGCCCAATCGACTGAAAAGACATCAAAAAACATCTACGTATTTGCACTCTTTCAAGTGAGTCTTCAAAAGAGCGACGCAAGCGAACCCGCAACTTGCGTCGCTCTTTGAAACGCTCACTTTGAAAATGGAAGGTATATTGCATGAAGGCATTTGGGACAGCCTTTTTAAAGGGAGAGGTGCAAGCTCTCCGTTGGCTCTCTAATCATCTCAACAATCCCGAGCAGAGGCGAGCAGTTCTCGCACAAGCCCGCTCAAAAAAGTGCTCACCAGCGCTCATCGACGCGCTGAGAACACAACATCAAGATGTGCTCACACCTTCGAGAGAAGCACACCTCAAAGCCCTCGAAGAAGGAGACGCAGCGGTCGTCGTGACCGGACAACAGGTCGGGCTTTTTCTTGGACCTCTGTACACGATCCACAAAGCAGCGACGGCTATCGCCCTCGCGAAAGCCCTCTCAAAAGAATCAGGACATCCTGTCGTGCCGCTCTTTTGGCTCCAAACAGAAGACCACGACACCGCAGAGATCGCCACGAGCTTCCACCCTCGACACCACGACGAACCCCTCGCACTTGCCATATCTTACGACCCCGACACCCGTCACTCAGTAGAACACATCCAGTTAGGTGACGAACTGCTCGATCTACACAGACAACTCAATGAGTCGATGGGACACCTTCCCTACGCCGAAGAGACCTTGTCATGGTGGCAGAAAGCGTACAAGCCTGGACGCTCTATGAGCGATGCTTTCGCACATATGCTCATGAAGATCTTCGAAGACGAGGGCTTGCTCGTCTTGAACCCTCGAACCAACGCGCTCGCAGCCCTTGCAGCGCCCATCCACAGACAATGTCTCGAACAAGCACACACCATCAATGAGCTGCTAATAGAGCGAGAGTCTGCCCTCCAAGAGGCGGGGTTTCGTGTGCAGATTCCCATCCGCAAGGAGTGTAGTCTGCCCTTCTTTCATCCAGATGGAGTGGAAGGTCCACGTTACAGGCTGGAGCTTCGAGAGGATGGCTTTGGTTTGTCAGGACGCCCGGATGCGTTCTTCTCCAAAGCGTTCATCTTTGAAACCCTCTCTCACGCTCCGATGCAATTCTCGACATCGGCGTTGATGCGTCCACTGCTTCAGGACATCCTGTTGCCGACGGCTGCGTATGTCGGAGGGCCAGGAGAGATCTCCTACTTTGCTCAGCTCGACCCGCTGTACAAACAGCTCGGACAACGTATGCCGATGATCGTGCCTAGAGCGCGCTTTACACACATCGAACCTTCTATCTCACGAACGCTGGAGTCGTTGTCACTGACCAGTCAAGACCTCAGCCTACCAGAGCGAGAGATCGCCAAAAGATATACAGAGCAGGAAGGCTCCAGGCTCTCAGACGAAGCACTCAAGGCGAATCTATATGAGCCTTTTGCGCGCGCGCTCAACAATTTCAAGGACGAGATCCTCGCGTTGGAGCCAGGGTTCGAGAAGACGGTACAAAAAACCTATGGTCAGGTCGAACGTATCGTTGATAAGCTGAGTGGGAAAATTCAGAATGTGCGCTTTCACCAAGACAGCCAGCGGATGAAGCAGGTAAAAGACGCACAACAAACACTCTTTCCCTTTGGCAAACCACAAGAGAGGGTCTATGCGCTGCCCTATTTCCTCGCGTTGTTTGGTGTGCAGGCCTTCAAAGAGAGATTATTTGATGCCATCGGAGAGACGTTCCCTTGGGACACTGAGCATCAGGAGTTACAATGGTAAAACAACAATATGGAATCGACATCCTCGCCTTTGCACCACACCCTGACGATGCGGAGATGCGATGTGGGGGATTGCTTTTAAGCATGGCCCGCAAAGGATACACGACGGGGATCATCGACATGACACGTGGGGAGCTTGGAACGAATGGCACCCCAGCCTTACGTGCAGAAGAAGCCGCCGCAGCCTCCAAAGTACTGGGTCTCACAGTCCGAGAAAACTTGGAGCTTCCAGATGGCTGGTTACACCCATGGGCCGGTTATGAAGAGCCTGTCGACCAACGCCCAACAAAATCCCACGTCGCGCGTGTGGTCGAAGTCCTGAGACGTCTACGCCCTGAGATCGTCGTCATGCCCTGGACACAAGCTCGCCACCCCGATCACAGAGCTGCCAGCGCGATCCTCGAAAAGGCGCTCTTCTTTTGTGGACTCAGAAACTTTGAAACAGCCCCACAACACGAACGGTTTGTCCCCAGACAGGTCCTTCAATACCAGATGAGATATCGATTCCGTCCCAGCTTTATCGTCGACATCTCCGATGTCGCCAAGGAAAAGTACGAAGCCGCGATGTGTTTTGCGAGCCAATTTGTGCGCAAACAAGATGCCTCCGTAACACTCATCAATCGCCCCGGTTCAGTCGAGTCAAACGAGCACAAAGATCAGTACTACGGCGCCATGATTGGAGTCAGCCATGGTGAGCCATATCTCTGCCATAACACGCTCGCGATCGACGATCCACTCGCACACTTTCGCCAAAATGATCATCCTCCGGCCTTGTTCTGTGAGGAGATGATATGAGTCACGTCATGATGTGCAAAGAAGGTCAGGAATGAATATGGTGAAAGATGTCCTCAACATCGCAATGGTATGTTTTCCCTCTTTTGGTGGCAGCGGTGTGCTCGCGACGGAGTTAGCGCTCGCGCTCGCTCGTCGCGGTCATCGCGTCCACCTCCTCTCCTCTCGTCGCCCCTTCAGACTCGACGAGCACCCACGATTGCGCTTTCATCCGATCGAGGTCCACGATTATCCTCTCTTCGAACATGCTCCCTTTACGATGGCGCTAGCTTCACAGCTCGCCTTGCTGAGTGAGCAAGAGTCGATCGATGTGCTCCATCTCCATTACGCGATCCCCTTCGCTGCGTCGGCCCTCCTCATGAAACAAATCCTCGGCACGAAGGCTCCCAAAGTCGTGACGACACTTCACGGAACAGACGTCACTCACCTCGGACACCTCCCCCATCACCTGCCAGTCTTACAAACAGCCCTTCGCCAATCTGACGGCATCACCACACCTTCTCAATACCTTCGCAAGGCAGCGTATACACACCTGAAGCTGTCTCCTGACACCACACCCATTCAGGTCATCCCGAACTTTGTCGACAGCCACCACTTTCGCCCCGCTGATGAAGACACCATCGCACCTGCCCATCCCTTTTTTCAATCCTCAGAAGACAAGACACACTCCCCCATCCTCGTACACCTCTCCAACTTTCGACCCGTGAAGCGCCCTATCGATGTGATCGATATTTTTGCGAAGATACGTTCACAACGCCCAGCCCGCTTGTTGATGATTGGAGACGGCCCCGAAAGGGAGCACGTCGCGCTACACGCAAGGCAATTAGGTGTAGACGAAGATGTGTCGTTTATCGGCAGTCAACGCGAGTTTGTCTCCTACCTTCAGCGCTGTGATCTGATGTTACTTCCGAGTGAGATGGAGAGTTTTGGTCTCGCGGCCCTCGAAGCGATGAGCTGTGGTGTGCCCGTCCTCGCATCTCATGTCGGAGGTCTGCCAGAGCTCATCGAGCATGGAGTCTCAGGATACCTTGCCGATGTTGGTGACATCGAAGCCATGGCCGCGCTCGCTTTACAACACTTTGACACGCCACAACAGATGGACGCGATGAGACAGGCTGCGCGCCGCGTCGTCGAGGCAAAGTGGAGCACATCGCATATCATTCAACAATACGAAGAGGCATATCTACGCCTTTGTTCTCCCTCTTACTCTCTAAGCCAAGCCGAACAACCTTCAGACGCTCAGGTACAGACGTATGTCCATCATAAAGAATAATCTATTCTATCTTACTCTCCTGTATATCGCCTTTGGGCACCCGGTCGTAAGTCACGCCGGACACCCAACACAACCCAACGCGGCCCGCCTGTTACACAGCATACAGCGCCTGTCTGTCGTTGGACGTGTGCTCTATGTCGCCGCACACCCGGATGATGAAAACACTGCATTGCTCGCCTACCTCGCAGGACAACGCAAAGTCGAAGCGGGATATCTTTCGCTGACAAGGGGAGATGGTGGACAAAACATGATCGGCAGCGAGCAGGCGAGCTTGCTCGGGATCATCAGGACACAAGAATTACTTCAGGCCCGCCGAATTGACGGAGCCACACAATTCTTTACGCGGGCCAAAGACTTTGGCTATTCACCCACCTCAAAAGAATCACTCGCGTTCTGGGGTCGCAAAAGAATCCTCGCCGATGTCGTCTGGGTGATGCGTCGCTTTCGACCTGATGTTGTGATCACACGCTTCCCAGAAAAGGGACGTACACACGGTCATCATCTCGCCTCTGCACAGCTCGCGAGAGCAGCCTTTCTCGCAGCAGGTGACCCCAAGAGATTCCCGGAGCAACTCAAACACGTCAAAGTCTGGCGTCCTCGTCGACTGCTCTACAACGTCTCGACATGGCGTCTTCGTCGTCGTGGGCTCCTCAAAAACAAGAAGTATCTCTCACAATTTTTGTCGCTGGACATCGGCGGATATCACCCATTATTGGGTCTGTCATACGGTGAAATCTCGGCGAAGAGTCGGAGTATGCACAAGAGCCAGGGCTTTGGTCGTTCCTCTCGTCGAGGAAAATGGATGGAGTATTTTCGTCCACTGCTCGGAGACCGCCCTAAACAAGACCTCCTCGAAGGGATCGCCCTCTCCTGGAAGCGATTCAAAGGTGGAGAAGTCGTCTCTGAAGCGCTCAAAGCGGCAGAAGAAGCCTACCAGCCAAACCAACCGGAGCGCATTGTCCCCCATCTGCTCAAAGCATACGAGGCGATGAAGACCCTCCCACAAACCCCCAGGCTCCAAGCAAAACGCAAGGCCATCAAGAAAGTCATCGTCGGATGCCTCGGTCTCTACCTCGACGCACGCGCCAAAACGTCGGCGGCAGTTCCAGGACACACACTGAGCGTCTCTCTGCGAGCACTTTCGAGACGTCCGGCGGCGCTCTCCCTACAGAGCATCACGTTGTCTGGAGAGAGCCTACAAACACCCCTCAAGAAGTCATTCAATATCCCTCTCAAGCACCACAAACGCTGGCGTCATGGACTCACGCTCTCGATCCCAAAGAGTGCGAAGGTGTCAGCACCTTCGTGGTTGCGCAAAGCCGGCACATTTGGGACCTACCACATCCCAGCCAATGCGCGCTTTGAGAGACCAGAAGATCCATCTCCACTGCGCGTACAATTTGCCCTCAAGCTCGGCAAGAGCACGCTCAACATCACACGTGGCCTGCGTTATGTGTGGACAGAGCGGGTACGTGGTGAGTTGTCCCGCCGTGTTGAAGTCACACCACCCATCACAACGACACCAACGTTGCCGATGAGCATGTTCCCAAACAACAAGACACAACGTCTCAGCCTCGATGTCCAATCCTTTGCAAAGCAAACAAAAGGACGGGTCTTCTTGCGTCTCCCCAAAGGGTGGCGATGTTCACCTCCGTCATTTGATGTCTCTTTTCAGAAAGTAGGTGAGGTCAAACGTGTGACTTTTATGGTGACACCTTTACAAGGAACGACAGAGGCGGCTTTCGCGACACCTGTAGTCCTCGTCAAGGGCCGCACATACAACTGGAAGGTGAAGACCTTACACTACACACATCTCCCGACACAGACGATCTTCCAACCTGCGAAGATCAAGATCGTCCCCGTCAAACTCAAATCTCTCGCCACAAAGATCGGATATATCAAAGGTTCAGGAGATCTACTCGTCGACTCACTCAAACAGGTAGGGGTTCGTATCGAAGTGATCGATAACAAAGCGGTCGCGCAAGGTGCATTTGGGCCATATGACACGATCGTCCTTGGGATCCGGGCCTTAAACGTCAACCGCACACTTCGCACCCATTACAAACGTCTACTCGCGTGGGTCAAACGTGGTGGTACATTGCTCGTTCAATACAACACAAACAGTTGGTGGCGACCGCTGAAGCTCCAGGTCGGACCGTACCCCATGACGATTGGACGTGCACGTGTAACAGATGAGACAGCGGTCGTCACACCGTTGTTGCGTAGACATCCGATGATGTTGCGTCCTCATTTGATCCGCAAGGATGATTTCGACGATTGGGTACAGGAACGTGGTCTGTATTTTTCGACGAAGTGGGACAAACGGTACAAGACGCTGTTCTCGATGGCGGACCCAGGAAAATCTCCAGCACGTGGGAGTACATTGGTCACGACATATGGCAAGGGTACATTCATTTACACGGGGCTGTCATTCTTCCGACAGCTCCCAGCAGGTGTCCCAGGAGCCTATCGACTCTTGCTCAATTTTCTAGCTTACAAATCAACAGACCAAGCGGCCAAAAGCAGTAGCCGTCCAGCCAAGCGATAAGGAACACACAATGAGTGTATCAACATCAGACAAGGTCGAGGCAAAAGACGCAGAACGCGCAGAGAGCCCAGAAGAACGGCCTGATATGGATGACACCCCGCCAGTGTTAGGGAGTTGGAAGAACATCTACTTGTTCGTCATGGTGGTGTGGATTCTGTTGGTGATCATCTTTCAATATTTAACGAGTACGTATTCATGAGCAATTTGGACTGGATGATTATGGTGGGGACGATCGCGACGATTGTCCTCGTGGGCTGGTGGAAAAACAGACACATCAAAAATATCGAGGGGTACTTTCGTGGTGACAATGAGCTAAAGTGGCAAACCATTGGTCTATCGATCATGGCGACACAAGCGAGCGCGATTACATTTCTTTCGACTCCTGGACAGGCTTACGTCGATGGGATGCGCTTTGTGCAGTTTTACTTCGGTTTGCCATTGGCGATGATCTTGATATCAGCCGTCTTTGTGCCTTTTTATTATCGTCTTCGTGTGTACACAGCTTACGAATACCTGGAGTCTCGCTTTGACGTAAAAGTCCGTGTCTTTGGTGCCTTTTTGTTCCTCGTCCAACGAGGTCTTGCGACAGGGATTACAATTTACGCTCCGGCGATTATCTTGTCGGCGGTGTTGGGGTGGCCACTGAGCTGGATGGTGATGATCATCGGTGCGGTCGTCATCTTGTACACAGTCTCAGGTGGCACAAAAGCGGTCAGTCAGACACAAAAGCAGCAAATGATCGTGATTATGGTCGGGATGATCACAGCGGCGGTCATCATCTTCATGAAGCTGCCCAAAGGCATGTCACTTGGTGACGTCTCAGCCCTTGCAGGTTCGATTGGTCGGATGAATGTCCTCGACTTCAGCTTTGATCCAAACAACCGCTACAATTTTTGGTCAGGTTTGATCGGCGGGTTCTTTTTGCAGCTCGCGTACTTTGGTACAGACCAATCGCAAGTACAACGTTATCTCTCGGGTCGCTCTGTGACGGAGAGTCGTTTGGGATTGTTGTTCAATGGTTTGTTTAAGATCCCCATGCAATTCGTGATTTTGTTTATCGGGATCATGTTGTTGGTCTTCTATATGTTTGTGCAGCCGCCTATTTTCTTTAATACACCTGCACTTGCGCAGCTCAAAAAGACCCACAAGACACAACTCGCGAAGCTCGAAGCCCGCTACAACAAAGCATTCGCCGTACAAAAGTCGGCCGCTCACTCTCTGCTGAAAGCCAGAAAAGGAACGGACGCAGCAGCGATTGAACGTGCAAAGGTCGCGCTCAAGAACGCACACACCCAAGTCCACAAGATCCGCACGTCCGTCAAGTCATTGTTAAAAAAGGCCTTACCCAAAGTCGAACGAAAAGACTCTGACTACATCTTCATCACATTTGTGATCAGTCATCTCCCGGTTGGCTTGATAGGCTTATTGATCGCGGTGATACTTTCGGCGGCGATGAGCTCGACAGCGAGTGAGTTGAATGCGCTTGGTTCGACAACGACGATTGACTTCTACAAACGTGTGTTTCGGCAAGAAGCGTCGGACCGTCATTACCTGATCGCGTCCAAACTCTTCACAGTGTTTTGGGGGTTAGTCGCTGTGGCCTTCGCGACCTTTGCGTCGTTGCTCGACAACTTGATCCAGGCCGTGAATATCCTCGGCTCCATTTTTTATGGAACTGTTCTTGGGATCTTTCTCGTGGCGTTCTTCATCAAGTGGGTGGGCAGTCGCGCTGTTCTGGCGGGAGCGCTCGTAGCACAGGTCGGTGTCATCATGCTGTTTACATTCACGAAGGTTGGCTTTTTGTGGTACAACTTGATTGGATGTTTGCTCGTCGTCTGTTTTGCCATCCTCTTCCAGATGATTCCATTCTTCCAGGATCCCGCCGAGCAACCTGCCTGATTATTTGTTCTTGAACACAGGCGCGCGTTTTTCGAGGAGGGCATTCACACCTTCGTCGTGGTCAGCTGTGTTCTGTGCGATCCCCTGATACGTCGCGGCCATACTGAGCGCTTGCTCTGCCGTCACCTCATACGCCTGGTAACAAGCTGTTTTTGCAAGTCTCACAGCGATCGGGGCGTTCGCAGCGATCTCCAACGCCACCTCTTTTGCTCGTTCGAGGAGTGTCTCTTGTGGGACCACCTCGTGGACAAGTCCTATCTCCAGGGCTTTCTGTGCATCAATGACACGGCCTGTTAAGATCAACTCAACAGCACGTGGCATCCCCACAACACGGCTCAAAAAGAAGGCTCCACCATCTCCAGGGACCAAACCAATCTTCACAAATGTCGAACCATATTTCGCACGTTCATTGGAGATACGGATATCACACATACACGCAAGATCGAGCCCCGCACCAATCGCTGCACCATTGAGAGCCGCGACAATTGGCTTGTCAAACTTGAGCAGTAGATGCGGAACACGATGGATCCCCCGGACATACTTTGTACGCAATCGAACCGCGTCACCCTCGAACATACCAGTGTGGGACTTCATCTGCTTGAGATCCCCACCTGCGCTGAAGGCACGTCCAGCGCCCGTCAAGATGACACATCGCACGTCGTCATCGTCCTGGGCCGCGTTGAAAGCCATCTCCAATGAGTCGATCATCTCGTAGCTGTAAGCATTTCGACTTTGTTCTCTGTCAAGGGTGATGATCGCAATGTGACCGTCTTTTGTATATTGAAGATCCTGTAATTCCATATCTGACCTCATGATTTTTGACTTCTACCGCCAAGTGTCCCTGTGTTCACTGTCAATGTCGACAATGTACAAGATCATCACACAAGTTGCCACTCTTTTGTCTGGCTGCCTTTTTATCGGGCAAGTGACCACTTACTGGGAACAGGATTCTACTGCCGATTACTGGGAACAGGGCAAGCTTCCACTTGCTGGGAACAGGGCAAGTTTCCACTTGCTGGGAACAGGGCAAGTTTCCACTTGCCCCTGCTGCTGCTGCCGCGCTCTGCTTGGCATGGTGGGCTTGCCGCCCACACCCGCCTGGGGTTTGTTCAACCCCAGCCCCCACGATGCTTACGCATCGTTTGTTTTACGCCTTCGGCGTGAACTGCCGCGCTCTGCTTGCCAGAATGCATTGTACCGACCTTCACAAGACGATCGCAGCCCGTATCCAAGACAACTACATCCGTGTGTGGAAATGTGCACCATAGCAACCTCCACATCCGCTTTTTTCTTGCAACAGCTCAGAGCCAGCGCCTCGTTTGTTGACAGTACGCAAGGTATTCCTCCCCAAAGGTCGCCCTCATAACATCCTCCTCAAAGGGAATGTACCAATACGCCGACAGCTCAAAGAACAGTATCGGCGCGAGCAACGCGATCCATACCCCGGCACATATCGCCATCCCACACAATGACAACACAAAACCCAAATACATCGGATTTCTCGAATACGCAAAAAGACCATCACGAACAAATTGATCAGGTGCGTCAAATGTCTTGATGTTCGTCTCCGCCTCCGTAAAGGCGCGATTACTCACGAGTGTAATCGCCAACCCAACCACAATCAAAACGATCCCCGTAAGATTCCAAGGGAACGATAAAAATGATGGTCCGAGCGGATAGATCGAAACACCAAGGATAAACAGGATGCAACAAAAGAACAAATGTGGTGGCAAAAATCTCTTCATCAACATCTCTCCATGCTAGTTGTATATTGGTTTGCACTTATGTGGACCGAACATACAACACGAGAAGTTGGGCTTCAAACACCTTTACAGACCTTTACATCTCTTTACATTTTCTTCACAAAATCCTAAGTGGTCCTCTCGCGAAAAGGACATACAACATCAAGGTCGGACACAAGGCCCGACCCTACGGAAAAAATGCAACATCATACTCGTGCGTTTGCTTCGCGAGAGGACCACTTAGGCCGTTGGATGGAAAAAAGCGAAGACAAGAGGGCAGTGGATGGGCCTCATGCCTTGCCTGAGGAGCAGGCATGGCAGGGCCATGTCGACGACAAATAACAAAGCCTGTGGCTTCAGCAACAACCTTCTGTCTTCGCCTCATTTTCAGTATCCTCTTTTTTCTATCCGACGACCTAAGAAGGAATGGCCTGCCAGCGCCCCTTGTCCCGAAACAATATAACAGAGGCCTCGAAGAAATAGCTCGGATCTCCCCTTTGCAAAAGACTCTTCACCAACTCACGAAGAGAGCGATTCACCCGGATATGTAAGACCTGTCCACCTACATGGATATGAATCTGTTTGGAGAGGTCGAGCAGCTCATCCCTCAAGAGGATTCGAATATATGAATGAGCCTTTTTTACGATGATACGGTTGCGCTTTTTGTCGAGACGGACGTGTATCTCTTCCCCTGTCAGACGACTATCGTAACCATCTGTGTCCAACCAATAAAACGCGCTCCCTTTATGTTTGTAGAGCCATAACGCACGCTGACCATGTATTTTGCCGCTTCTGTCCTGTTGTAGCCTGATATCCCAACGAAGCTCTTTTGGGTACGGATTCCTCTTGTATCGACTGACCCAATCGACGGCGTTGGTGTTTCGCGTGAGTGTCTTCTGCTGTTGTGGTGAACGCCTCCAAGAAAGTGGATCTTGTATGACAACCTGCGAGCGCCTCTTTGGATCATTGTCCAAAAAGTTGTGATACCGCCGGGCATGTAAGAACAATTGATGACGATACATCCCCGGAAATTGTTGAGAGAGTTTGCGCAATGTCTTGTAGAAGTCGACAGTCACGAGATGCCTTTTGTAGGCTTTGTCCCATTCACCAACTTGCAACAAGAGAGGCACATGGAGAAAATTGGTCGCCTCTGCACCACCGGGATGACCTGCCGACATATTCGCCGCAGCAAAACGATCCGCCAGCTCAGGGACAATTTGATATACACCATCCCCACCCGCAGAGAACCCCAGCACATACACGCGATTTGGATCGATATGCTCAAACGCGAGCATGTTCTCGATGAGCCGGTCATATAGCGGAAACGATGCAGGTCGAGCATGTAAATCAGACGTGTTGCTGATACCGCGAGGCGCGACGTAAACCCCTGCTTTGACACTCGTTCGGTAATACCGTTGCATGTGACGCCATTGAGCATCATTGAGCGATGAAGACGCATTCCCACCACCATGAAGCGCGATGTAAAGTGGATACCCACTCTTCGGTGGACGTCCTATCTTTTTGACGAAGTAGTGCATCGTCTTCTTGTCAAACGTCAACTTATTTGTGGCGTGTTCGAGGCGGCGGGTGGGATTGTGTTGGACTTCCTTTTTGTAGCGACGCCATAAATAGGAACGAAGCCCTGACAGCTCGTGTACGCTCAACATGACATCCTTCTGTGTCCCCGTCGCAAAAGACAACAGACCTTTCGAGAGCGCTTTTTTGAGTTCATGCCGGATTGTCTGGACGCTCGCGAGGTTTTGTGTTGGAGCCATGAGGAGCAACACAAACACGATACATAGCCGGTGTACACGTAAGAATCGAGACGATTGTTCTTTTGAAGATGCCAACATATCACCCTATTTTTTGTTTGAAGAAATCTTCCTTGGACAGTACATGATCATCCTAACAGAAGGAAGAGAGAAAGAAATCATGATAGGTAGCGACAGAGTTGCGTGATGGTTTGTGTGTTGAGGGGTAGACTTCTTGACAGGTGAGGAAGTGATTGCTAGCCTTCTCGCATACTCCCGGTGCACTGAAAGTGTACGATGAACGGGCTTTTTTTACGAAGGAATGGAATGAGTTATGGAACATTCAATCCGGCGCAAGTCGTCGATACGAGGATGGGGTGGTCACCCTACCATCGAAGCACAAGAATTCACCCCCAATCATGCCGAAGGTCTCGCTGGTGGCAATGTGCACTATCACCCACGCGGATTAGGTCGTAGCTATGGTGACGCCGCCCTCCCTGGCGCAGGTCATGCATCACTCAACACCAAGCGCCTCGACCACTTCATCGATTTTGACGAGGAGAACCACATCCTCACAGCAGAATCAGGCGTCTCTCTCGAAAAAATCCTCGAATACTTTGTCCCCAAAGGCTACTTCCTCCCTGTCACTCCTGGAACCAAATTCGTCTCTCTTGGTGGTGCAGTCGCCGGAAATGTCCACGGAAAAAACCATCATCATCATGGTTCCATCGAACACTTCGTCAAAAAAATGCGCGTGAGTACCCCCATAGGTACATTTGATTGTAGTCCCGATGAACGCTCCGATTTGTTTTATGGGACGATTGGTGGGTATGGGATGACAGGGCTGATCGAGCAAGTCTCCCTTCAACTCAAACCTGTCGAGACGTCGTACTTCAAAGTGACGAAGATGAGGGCACGTAATCTCGAACACCTCTTTGAATTGTTTGAGCTGTACGACCACTATACATTCTCGATGGCGTGGATGGATACACTCGCAAGAGGCTCACAGATGGGGCGCTCCGTGTTGATGATGGGAGAGCATGCGACGCTTGCGGACCTGCCACAAAAATTGCGCAAAGATCCTCTCGCGCTCCCCAAACCATTTAAGCCCAACATCCCCTTCTACGCACCCGAGTTTCTTTTGAATAGATTGTTTTTGAGTCTATTTAACTTGGGTTTTTACACCTTCAACTACAAAAACAACGGCGAAGAACACATCGAAGATTACGATACGTTCTTTTATCCACTCGATTTCATCCACAACTGGTACAAAATGTACGGTCGTGCTGGGTTCTTGCAGTATCAGATGTCGATCCCAGACCCCCACGGTCGAGAAGGTATGCGCGAAGCAGTGGAGTTTTTGACCAAGCAAGGGATTGGTTCATTTTTGTCCGTCGTCAAGCGTTGTGGTGAAGACGAAGGCATCATCCCCTTCTGTCAAAAAGGATATACTCTTGCGTTGGATATCCCGTTCCGACCAGAGCGTCTGAAGATCCTCGATGAAGTCGACAAGATCGTGTTGAAGTATGGTGGTCGTGTGTATCTAGGGAAGGATTCGCGTCTATCGGCGGATATGTTCCGCAAGATGTACCCAAAAGCCAGCGAAGAGTGGAAGAAAGTGATCGACCATTACAACCCCGAACGAACGGTATCATCTCATCTCGCCGAACGTCTCAAGATCTGAGGGAGTCTACTATGGGTGTGACTGTTATCTTTGCCTCTACGTCAGGCATCGCAGAAGCTGTTTCAGAAGAGTTCCTACAACGTGACTACGATATCTTGTTGTGTGCCCGAGATGAGCAGGCCTTGGCCCGTCAGGCACAGGATCTAAAGGTGAAGTTCAATCGAGATGTCCCATATATGCAGTGGGATCTTCAGCCAATGGACGCTCACGCCGAGAAGGTGCGTTCATTATTTGAAGAGTATCACGTCGATGGATTGTTTATGGCTGCGGGTGTCATGAGTCCACAGGCTGAGTGCAACCAGGATCCAAGCAAGGTCATCGAGACCATGCAGATCAACTTGACCGCTGTGACAGTGATTCTCAATCTTTTTGCCGAACAGTTCGAGCAAAAAAAGACTGGCTTTATCAGCTGTATTTCATCTGTTGCGGGTGATCGTGGTCGCCAAAGCAATTATGTGTATGGTGCTTCAAAAGCTGGTTTGACCGCATTCTTACAGGGTCTACGCAATCGTCTTCATAGACATGATGTGCTTGTCCAGACCGTAAAACCCGGATATGTGAAGACCAAGATGACGGAGGAGCTGGGTGAGTCGATCTTGATGGCAAAACCCAAACAGGTCGCCAAAGAAATTGTCGACGCCATCGAACGAAAACAGGATATTCTCTATACACCGTTCTTTTGGCGATACATCATGTCCACCATCAAATGGATCCCCGAACCCCTCTTCAAACGCCTCTCTCTCTAGCCTCTCTCAGCAACGCACAGCATTGACTCCCCCCTCTCAGCAACGTAAAGCGCTGCATCCACCTTTCACCAACACAAAGCGTTGGATCTTCCTTTCAGCAACGTAAAGCGCTGCATCCACCTTTCACCAACACAAAGCGTTGGATCTTCCTTTCAGCAACGCAAAGCGCTGCATCCACCTTTCACCAACGCAAAGCGTTGGATCTTCCTTGAAAACCTGTCGGTTTTCTTGGATAGAATGGCTGACGACAGCCATTCTGGACGAACGCACCGAGGGAGTTGGCTGCATCGAGGAAATGGGATGTTTGCTATCTGCATGGGGTTTTGGGGAAAGGGAACAAGAACCCTCTCAGACGGGCTTCGCCCGCCAGCTCCCACTGTGTGACCTGTGCTTTGCTTCGGTCGACAAGGGGAGCGATGCAAAAGAGGGAACAGAACCCCATCAGTCAGGCCTTTCCGCCAACCTACCCTGTTATACCTGCGCTTTGCTTCGTTGGCAAGGGGAGCGATGCAAGCCCCCCTCAGTCCGACCTGCGGTCGTCCAGCTCCCCCTGTGAGACCTGCGCTTTGCTTCGGTCAACCAGGGGAGCGATGCATATCAAACCGAATATCGCGATACAAACGAAAAACACGTATATATCGGATAGATCTCAGTAGGGTCGGGCGTTGTGTCCGACCTCAATCTACGTACATATCGGTAGAATGGTCCCTCCTCTCGAAAGGCTTGAGAGGAGGGAAGAGCCGAAGGCTCAGGGTGGTGAGTTTGTTGAGGCGGATGATTGCAAGTGAAGACGCAAAAAACCCACTACAATCTCGCAAGCAACTGGTCTCTACAAGGATATGGCCCTGCTATATCCG
>MDTD01043942.1_pt1 | contig 28196 bp, 20 predicted proteins | sample 811221 | NCBI WGS metagenome assembly MDTD01 (sample SAMN05326646, study PRJNA326480) | marine metagenome | isolation source: seawater | place: Pacific Ocean: South West | collected 2011 | reverse complement strand
TGAGACTGGTCGCATGGATGCTGAATTATTTTTGGCTTCCCCTTCTACCAAAGGACAAATGTTTGGTGTGTGCGAATTGAATGATAAAGGAGAACAAGTCATTCGAAAAGATGGCATTGCATTAGTAGATGTAGATTTCAGTAATGGAGATATTCTTGCTGGCGACTTTATAAGTGTTGTCAATGACGGTATCGGAATAAAATCTATAAATCCTGAGTGGGTCATTGGTCGAGCATTGGAAGATGCCGATAATGGAAAGGTAAAAATTCGAATAGATTTCAGATACAAGCAATAGATTGTCTATGAAGGTTAGCCATACCACATATATTTTTCTTTTATTCATGACTCAGTTTTCTGTAATGGCCCAAGTCGTCCATAACAATGGGGCCTATATCAATACTCAACCTGGATCATTCGTACATGTCAATGGTACTGTTCTCAATAACTTGGGTGAAATTGAGGTTAATAATGCAATAGGCTCAATTCCTTCTGAAGTTTATATTTCAGAAGATATAATTAATAATGATATACTGAATACAGACGGTCACATCAGATTGATGGGGGATTGGTATAATAATTCTAGTTTTACCTCAGCCATGGGGACTGTCTTTTTGCAGGGACATAATCAGCTCATAAGTGGTTCTGAAGAATCTCATTTTTTTAATCTTACTCTTGATGGAACGGGTTATAAAACCCAAGAGATTAATGCTTTTTCTCATGGTGTATTGGATTTAAGGCATATCGAGCTTCAAACTGAATTATTTCAGTTTTTTGTAGAGAATGCTAATACCGATGCTGTTGAGCGAACAACTGGATTTGTATCATCGTTAAATGGAGGGTTTTTATCCAGGCGCACGAGTGAGTCTTCTCCTTACCTTTTTCCGGTTGGTTCAAGTGTAGGAACATTACGTTATAGGCCAGTTATAATTAATCCCGTGGCACCAAACAATACATTTGTCGTGAGAATGGCTAATGTCGACGCCACTTCGGAAAGTTTTGACAGAAGCTTAACCGATATAGATGTTTGTAACTTGAATCCTCTGTATTACCATCAAATCAATAGAAGTTTAGGTTCGGGACATGTAGATTTAAAAATTTATTATGATGAACTATTAGATGGTTCTTGGGGCGGGATATCAAATTGGAAACAAATCAATAACCAATGGGAGTATATTCAAAATAGTGAATCTGTATCAGCAAATCCTTTGTCTTTCGCAACTTCACCAGATTGGAATACTTTTACGGACGACCCCTATATCTTAACTCACATTAATGAGACTCCCTTTTTTGATCCTATTGATCCCATATGTCAGAATGCCAATGTTCCCTTATTACCAACGACCTCGCTTAATGGATATACGGGTTCTTGGTCGGCTTCGATTGATTCAAGTATAGTAGGAATTCAAAATTTTACTTTTACCCCTGATCCGAACCAATGTGCTTTTGCTGTTCAAATTGATGTTGAGGTTTATGGACTTCCCCAAATTAACTCAGTTAATGAAATCAATTCAGTTCAGTGTTTTGGTGATAGCGCTTTGATAGAGGTTAATGCGATTGGAGTGGGTGATTTACAGTATCAAGTAGCTTCTTTACCTTTTAGCTTTAATAACCAATTTTTATTACCTGAGGGCTCTTTCAATTTTGAAGTCATGGATGACAATTCATGTGTAACTCAACAAACTTTTGTAATTAGTCAGCCCGATCAGATCGCCATTTCGTCTGAAATTGACAATGTCCTTTGTGCTAATGGTTTTGGTTCTGTTGATATTGATATTACAGGGGGAGTTGGTCCTTATGAGGTTTTATGGGATGGTACTATTTATCAAGAAGACTTACCTAGTGTTGTGGCAGGCACCTATGATGCAGTCATTACCGATGATAATGGATGTGAAGAAACCTACTCTGCTATTGTAATCGAAACTTTAAGTGGGGAAGTCGCTTTTATTGATAACCTAACGGGTTCTTTAGTTTTGGATTGTAATAACTCTTTGATATCTCTTGAGGCCAATGGAGGTTATGATTACAACTGGTCAGGAGGATTCACGCCTAATATTGCTACCAATTCATTTGATACTCCTGGTTTTTATGTTGTTGATTATTCTGATTCAAATGGCTGTGCATTGCAAATGGACATCAATATTACTGATGATTTTTCACTTCCCAATATCACCATTTCAAATAATACAAATTCTTCAAATGAATTGACTTGCTCGACTCCTCAAATCGAACTTCAATCTTTTGGAGGTGAAAGTTATAATTGGCTCAGTGGAACTTTTACAGGTGATATGCTTATCGTGGATACTCCTGGTATATATGACGTGGTTGGAATAGGAACAAATGGCTGTTCGAATTCAGTAAGTATCGAGATTACATCAGATATTGTATTGCCTGACATTACTATTGAAAATTTAACAGGTTCAGATACTTTGGATTGTAATTATACTTCAATTGATATTATAGCTGGAGGTGGAATATCTTACATCTGGACCTGGTTAGACAGTTTAGAAACAACTCCTAACCTTACTGCGTACACTGAAGGTATGTATTACGTCGAAGGGGTCGGTGATAACGGTTGTACAAGTATAGATTCTATTTATATAGATTATTTACCAGACCCAACAATATCTGTAAATTCGGCAACCATTTGTTCGGGTGATTCCATTGTATTGATTGCTCAAACAGATCAACCAGGGGGAGTATATACATGGTCTTCAGGACTTGGAAATGATTCATTGGTTACAGTTTCTCCAAATAGCAACTTCTTCTATACTGTTGACTACGAGGGATCAAATGGATGTCCGAGTAATACGGCTATTTCAACAATTGATGTTTTACCTACACCTGTAGCGAGTATTTCTGGAGATGATGTGATTTGTTCCACACAAATGACTACCCTCAATGGAAGTGCATCCAGTCCTGGCGGAACTTATCAGTGGTTACCAACTAATGAAACAACAGAAACTATTGATGTAGGGCCAATGGTTGATACTGATTATGGTTTAATTTATACCTTAAACGGATGCCCATCTGACACTGTTATTCATAGTATTCAGGTGATTATTACACCCTCTATTACCGTTGATGACGAGTCTATTTGTGAGGGCGATATTGGAACATTAACTGCTGTTCCATCTGAATCAGGCGGTTCTTACAATTGGATACCAGGAAATTATACTACATCAAGTATTTCTGTTTCCTCTGACGAAACAATTGTCTTTGATGTGACATATACCTTAAATGGCTGCACTAGTGTTGTTGAATCAGCTCAGTTAATTATCAATGAAATCCCAACAATAACAATGGATGATATTGGGTTGTGCAGTGGAGATGTTGGAGTCTTAAATGCAATTCCTTCCTCACCTGGAGGAACTTTTTCTTGGAACGGTTTTTCAGAAACAGGTTCTAGTCTTGAAGTAAGTCCTGATATCACCTCTTCTTACACTGTTTCATATGAATTAAACGATTGCTTTAGTTCACCAGTCAGTGCCAATGTTATTGTTACAGATCAGCCTACAATAAGTGTTGCTGATGTGGGTGTTTGTATTGGTGAAACGATTTCGATAACGGCAGTGCCATCTGTTCCTGGTGGATTAATGACCTGGAATCCCGGTGGTTTCAATACTGAAACCATTAGTATCACCCCAACCGAGTCAATCCAGTATACTGTGGATTATGATTTGAATGGTTGTTTTGCAGAAACCGAAACAGTAATGGTAACGGTAGATACAGTTCCATTGGTAACTTTCGATGTAAGTTCTACATCTGGTTGTGCTCCATTGAATGTAGTTCTTACCAATACTACGGAGAATGCTTTTGATTGTGTTTGGGACATTGGTGGTACATCAAGTGTTTACGAATGTTCTGATTTTAGTTTTAACTTTATTGAAGAAGGTTGTTATGACATTACATTATCGATGGGAACTCCTAATGGATGTACCTCAACAACCACAATGGAAAATATTATATGTGTTTTACCCAATCCTAATGTGTCCTTTGGGGTCACGACAAATCAAATATCTGTAGGTTCTTCAGAGGTAGGTTTTACAAATACTTCATCCAATGCTGTTGATTTTACATGGGATTATGGTGACGGTTTGGTGGATTCTCTTGTTTATAATCCAGGAATGCATGAGTTTGACATTGATGATGAAGAATTTTTCCCTGTCACATTATACGGTGTTTCGGATGAAGGTTGTTTGGACAGTGCTCAGGTCATTATCTTTGTTGATCAGCAGGCGGTTGTTTTTGCACCTAATTCATTTACGCCGGATAATGATGGGCTGAACGATTCATGGTTTCCGACCTATTCACCGAGTATTTCAGAGGAAGGTTTTGAAGTTCAAATATTTAATAGATGGGGAGAGTTGATTTTTGATGCAGTAGATTTTTCCAATACCTGGGATGGTACATTTAAGGGAAGTCAATGTCAAGTAGGGACATACACCTATCGCATATCCTATAAATTACAATATTCAGAAGAACGAGAAGTTGTTATAGGCCATATTTCGTTAATACGCTAGTTTAAAGTACGTCGATTAACTTTTCAAGACGAATTCCTCTCGATCCTTTAAGCATGACTAGGCAGTCTTCAAGATTGGATAAAATCGTTTCAATTTCGTTGGTGTTCATAAACCCATTTTCATTGATAGATCTAAATAAGGGCCCTACAGTAAAGAAATCAATTTCCTTATCGATGCAATATTGAATCATGTTTTCATGCTCCATAATACCGTCAGCGCCCAATTCAAGCATATCACCAATGATTGCTATTTTTTTTGGATGATCAATTAAATGAAAACTTTCTAGCGCCAATAACATACTTGTTGGGTTTGCATTGTAACAATCAATAATTAGGGTATTTTTATCCGTTTTTTGAACCTGAGATCTATTATTATCTGGAATATAACCTTCTATAGCCTTACAAATGTTTGTTTCAGTAACATCGAAATGATTTCCGATACAAATGGCAGCTAAAAAATTATAAAAGTTATATTTTCCTATCATTTTAGTTTCAATGATAGGGGAGGAGTAGTCTTGTTTTGACCAGCTCATTCTGATGTAAGGAGTTAACTCTTGCAATACACCTTGTATTTCTGCATTTGCTATTCCATAAGAATGGTTCTTTGTATTAGTTGGTAGGATAGGTGTTAGTATTTGGTCATCAGTATTATAAAACACAGTTCCTTGTTTGGCACTCACTGATTGATAGAGCGCTGATTTTGTTTTGACCACACCTTCTAGGGTTTTGAATCCCTCAAGATGTGCTTTTCCAATGTTCGTAATGATACCATGATTCGGCTCAGCTATTTCACACAATTCCTTAATGTCGTCCGGTTGATTGGCTCCCATTTCAATAATCGCAATGTTATGTTCTTTCGTGAGTCTCAACAAGGTTAGCGGGACGCCTATATGGTTGTTTAAATTCCCAATTGTGTAAAGAGTATTGTATTGAGTAGATAGAATGGTATAAATCAATTCTTTTGTACTTGTTTTTCCATTACTTCCAGTTATTCCAATCACGGGGATATCAAATTGATTTCGATGGTAATTAGCCAACTTTTGCATAAATATTAAGGCGTTATCTACATAAAATATATCTTGATTATTGGCTTTATCAGATTCATCTACAATGGCATACCTTGCCCCTTTATCAATAGCTTCTTGTGCAAATAGGTTTCCGTTAAAATTTCTACCTTTTAAGGCAATAAACATACAGTTTTCTTGAATATTTCTTGTATCAGTGGATACACCTGAAGTTTCATTAAAAAGAGCGAACAAATTATCCATACACAAAGATGTAAAAAAAAAGTCCGCACTGTGGCGGACTTCTTTATTAAATATGTGAATATTTTATTTCTTTTTCTTTTTAGAATTTGCTCTGGTGCTACCCAAACGATCCATGGCACATCTAAATCCAATTAGGGCAGTAGCTTTGTCTTCGTCTAAGAACCTTCTAGTACCTGGGGATAGCCAATAGGCTTTATCTCCCCATGAACCTCCTTTATAAACTCTTGATTTATCTGAAATCAATGTCGTTGGCCATCCAGAAGATCCGGTATTTATTTCATTCCCTTTTAAATCGAAGTTTTCGAACTCACTTTGGTAAACAGACATTTTTGGATCTCTTTTACCACTATTGATATTGTCAATTCGAGCTTGACTATTGTAATAAATCGATGATTCCAAATCACCATCAAGATAATTGATATAGTCGTCTTTTCGATAATTCAACCTTCCAGCATTTTCATCTTCAGTCACATTTCTCCATCTTTGCTGACCTTTTGTTTCATTTACAAATTCTGTCAGTCCATTTCTCAAAGTAAGTATCCATGCTGTAACGTTCGGATCTTGTTGGTAATCTTTAAATCGGTATTCTAAATAATCGTCTTTAAAAATACTTGACACAACCAATTTAGCTTCTAAGAGGTACTTTTTAGAAGGATCTGTTCCACCTGGCTCATAAGTTCTGTCAACGAAATAAACACCAACCTTAGTCAATGGTGTAGATGGACTAGTTACTGGAGCACCAGATTCATCTGTTCCAAAGATCCATTCCTCACTAGCTGGATCAGGGTTGTTACCATAAACTCTTCCTTCAAAATATCCTTTTCTATAATCTTCAATGGAAAGGACTTCTTTTTTATGTGTATTTCCGAATAAGGAAACTTCCAAATAATGAGCTGCTTTGGTTGCATTACCTTTATTGAATAAAGATATTGCTGTATCTAACACACCATTAATATCATCCAAGATTGCAAACTCTATACTGTCATTTTTTGAAAACTTATTGTATCCATAGATGTACCCATCTTTTGGAGCATTGTACCGAAATTTTCTAGGGTTTTGACGTGAATTACCTAAGACCTGTCCTCTTTTTGAATTCACAAAGTTGACGTATTCATCGTATTTCTTTTTACTGTCAAATACTTTAAACTTTTTCGTTTCGATGTAGCTCGTACCATCTTGAGTTAATGAAATATTGTAATCTTTAGCTTCATCAAACGATACTGTGATTGACGAGTCCGATTGCAGATTATTATTACCCATGTTGTTGGCGTCATTTATTTTCCATTCAAAATCTCTACCAATATCGTTTAATTTGCTTTTATCCGCTGTTAAATGAACTGAATCACCCCTCAACACTAGGAAAACACCGTTCATTTCTCTCAGGTTTTTACTTTTTGAGTTAAAATCGATGTATTCGTTTGGGTTCTCTTTAATGTAATTCGAGATGTAAGACGGGTCAGCTTGATCTTTGAAATCATTCACGGTTTTGTCTTTTAGACCTCCCGTAAGAGCTAAATATTTTGCTCTGGCAAACTCGTTGACATACTCTTTCATACCATATACGTCGTAAAGGTTGTCTTGAGCCTGAACTGGCTTGTCATGTAATCCATCTGGTCTTAAAAGCTGAGTGGTGTAAACATTTCCTCTAAAAGGCATAAAATCACTACTTTCTTCTGCAGTGGTCGGTCTATACACATCCATAACCCACTCAGAAACATTACCTGCCATATGGTATAAACCATAATCATTTGGCCAAAAATCATCTACTCTCGCTGTTATATCTGCTCCATCATTTAGCGCTCCAGAAACACCCATATAATCTCCTTTACCTCTAACAAAGTTCGCTTGAATTGCACCAGCCCACTGATCTTCATTACGTCTTACGTAGTGGCCGTCCCATGGGTACACTCTACGAGAGTTAATGTTTTCCGAATTGGCATCAAGATTACCAATCAGCCCTAAGGCAGCGAACTCCCATTCAGCTTCTGTTGGTAGGCGGTATTTTGGCAGAAGAATACCATCTTCTAATTTTACCGGTCTTGATCCTAGTCTAGATCCATTCGCATATACAGGATCGTAGTTTTGAAGTTGATATGGATCTCTAGGTACATTTCTCCCTAAGCTGTCTTTTGGGGAGAGTTTTGTTCCGTTATCTAAAGTATAACCTCCAATAATATTTCCAGTTGGATCTCCCTTTTTGTTGACTTCTGATTTACCTGTATGAACGACATAGTTTCCATTCAAATAATTTTCAGTTGAAAACATATTTTCGGGAGATGAGCTATAACCGTCTTTGTAGGATTTTCTGTTTGCAGCCCCAACATCAGAGTTTTTATGGTCATATGAATTTGCAAAATGCCATTTGATGATACCTTCCCTTACCAAAATGGCCTCGTTAACACGGTCAGTTCTCCATTTACAGAAATCATTAGCTTGTAGCCAAGAAACCCCAACTACAGGATAATCTCTGTAAGAAGGATGTCTGAGATAGTATTCAACATATTTTTCCCTATACGAGAGTGGGTCTCTCCAAACAAGGGTGTCTGGTTGTGATTTCTTATAAATGTGGGGATATGACTTGTTATAAACTCTTTTCATCCAGTTCATGTACTCCAACCAGTGAAGGTTTGTCACCTCTGTTCTGTCCATGTAAAATGATGAAATAGTAACACGTGATGGATTATTATTCCAATCATTCATAACATCTTCCTCTGTACTTCCCATTGTGAAAGTCCCTCCTTCGATAAATACCAGTCCTGGACCAGTTTCTTGTTCTTTGGCCTCAAATTTTTCAAAACCACCGTTCTCATAGTTATTATATTCCCAACCAGTGGAGGTGGATCTTTCTTTTGCACATGATGAAATGAGCAAAATCATTGTTAAAAAGAAAGCTGCTTTTTTATAATTTTTAGTTTTCATAGCTATACTATAATTAACGAATATACAATTCTTAATTTTAAAAACGTTACAACCTAAAAAGACGGACAAGAAATCTTCCTGAAGTTTTTAGGTTTTCTTCTACACTTTAGATTGAATCCCATTGAAACCTCATGAGATCCGCCTGATATTCCATTTCCTAATTTAGAAACGGTGATATCATAACTGTATCCAAGTTTAAATTTATCAGTTGTAATACCAAAGCAAAGAATAAAGGCATCTTTATTTCTGTACCATGCGCCTACAGTAAAGTTTCCATACTTCACGTAAGTTCCAATATTCAATTCTTGAAACCCATTTTGGTATTGGTAAATAATGTTTGGCATAATGCTAGTCGTATTGTAATACGCACCTCTGTTACCAAGCTTAATATCAGCACCCATGTGACCTGTAAATCGCATAGGAAGTCTGGATTGTCCAAGAATCATAGATTCATCTGGACGATTTAGGTGGTGTACAGCGCCTCCGAAGTAAAAGTTTTTACCAAATCCTACAAAGCCCGCTGAAGCATCAAAGAAACCTCGTCTTCCATTCCCTCTTGGAACATCACCTGTTTGATAGATAAAACCTCTTCTAGGGTCAATCATATCACCAAAGGTCAGTTTATCCCAATCTAAGAATTTTTGAAACCAAGCCGCTCTAGCACCAAACATGAAAGAAAACTTTCGATTTACTTTAAGGTTGTATGAATAAATCCCACCGAGCATCGAAGTGGTAATTGTACCTTGACCTTGTTGGTCATGCATAGCGATAAGTCCAATTCCTCCTGAAATTCCTTTCGCATAAGTATCAAATGCTGCAGAATAGGTTACGTAGTTTCCTGTAAGCTGAGGCCACTCATTCCTGTAATTTAAGGCTACGCGAGGGCAACCAGAAGATCCAGCTAGCGCAGGATTCAAATATACCGGATTCGAGAAAAATTGGGTAAAGGCAGGATCTTGTGCATTAAGCGAAAAGCTTAAAAGACTTATTGTGATAATAAAGAGTAAGTTTTTCATAGTCTAAAAGGTTATGTAACGTCTTGTTTTTTTGCTGATATCTGAGTTTATCCTTAGTGTGAGTTGATGTGTATAAAGATGTTCATTCATTAGCGGATTCAACGATCGAGTAGATTGAACTATGAGTGCAAATCGATCAAGAGCTAAACCAATTGATCCTGTATATTGATCTTGAAAGTCTAATGATGCTCCAATGTATAGGTGATTTAAATCAATGGAGAAACCTGCAAAATAATCTCTATTGCTTTGAATCGACCGAACATAAACATAGGGTTGAAAGCTTAATTTTTCGTTTCGAGAAACATATTGTGTTCCGGCAAAGAAGCTATATGTTGTAGGTGTTCGATAATTTTCATTGTCACCATTTTGATATATGTCTTCAGAATGATTTAAGAAATTTGAAGCTTGTGCTCCAATGTAAAACATCTTCGTATTTAAGGTTAATCCTATATCAATATCTCTATACCAAAGTTTTCGACCAATGTTTTGAGTGGTGTCGTATGAGAAGTTTTGAGGTGAATTTGTGTTAAAGAGAGCTATAGAATTGTTTTCAACCTTTGAAGCATCCAATAACTTATTTCCAATTTTTAATTTAGCAACAGGTTCTAGATAAATGTTTCTACTCATCGCGATCTTAGGAGATAGGATCAGGGCACCATTCCAATCTTGTATGGTTCCGTCTGCATAATAGTCATAATTTACTTGAGCGCCAATACCAGAACGAATACCTCTTGCATAAGTGTCAAAAGACAATTGCTGAGAAAGCTTGTGCTGGTCTGTATTTATCCACCTTAAACGCGAAATAGACTGAATTCTTGATTGAGAGACTGAACCAGTCATGCTTAGGTTAGCATCTAAAGAAGAAATTTCCGGAATCAAGTAATTATGGTCTCTATAGTTACTCAATCCTAGATTTTTAGACAAAGCTTGATCGATGTTATTCATCAATTTTTTAGCACTGTTTTTAAAGCTAATTTGTTTTGATCGATTCTTTTGATTGCTTTGTTCTTTAACTTCCTCATCGTTAAAAGCAAAATTTTTGGTGTATTTGAAAGCTTTTGTTTGATTGATATGCAGTTTTTCTATGTTCATATCAATTGCACATTCGGATATCATGAATTCTTGCAATTCAGAACTGCTTGTATGCCTTTTATTCTGATCACTTTCTTCATATGCAAATTCTTTAATAGAAACCTTATTCGTTTTTTGTGTATTTGAAATATTATTTTCTGCTGATGCTTCGCTTGATAAGTTTCTTCTTTCATGCTCAACGTTTTGAGTATTTGAGTAGTTTAAATTAGAGGGGTCAATGGTATTTAATTCTGTAGACGCCTGATGTAATTGTCCATCTCCATTAGAAAAGTTTGAATCAATTTCATGAATTTGTCTTCCGATAAGAAGAATGATTATAATTCCAATGGTATTTATAAAATGGAATATTTTTCGACTAACCGTTTTCTTAACTATTTGAACATCATTAACAAAGGCTTTTGATGTTTTGATATTTGACATGCGCCACATGTCTAAATCCACTTCAAGTTCAGGATGATTTAGTATGTAATTCTCAAGCATTGACTCTTGTTTAGAGCTCAAGTTACCTTCAACATAGTCAAAGAGCCATCGGTCAATGTTTTCGAAATTGGGGTTGTTCATGCGAGCTTATTCAATCCTTTTAACTGCTTTTTAATTTTCATTCTTGCACGAAAGAGATAAACCTTTACTTGTGACGGAGATAATTCTAGTATATCTCCAATGTCACTGTAGGAATAACCCTCTATGTCTCTTAACAGAATAATACTTTTTTGAATTGGGGGTAAAATATTCACAAGCCTCTCTACCATTTGCATAGATTCGAAATTCGAATCAGGCAAGATTGGTTTTTCAGGAAGTAATTGGCTGTCCATGTATCTGGTGCGAGACTTTTTATTCAAAAAGTTAATCATCGCATTATGCGTACATCGATACAACCATGACTTTACTCTTTTCAATTCAATTGTTTTTCTGTTGACCCATAATTTTTCATAAACATCTTGAACAATGTCTTTTGCATCTTCTTCGTTTCGCATAAAATGAAACGCGTATCGATACAATTGAGCACTCAGCCCATCAATAACATTGTTGTATTCATGTCTATTCACAATTGGCAATTACAGTTAATACAAATTGATAAGGTAAAAAGTTACAGTAGTAACTTAACAAGCAAATATAAGAAATCTACTTGATGATTTAAAATCCAAAATTATCGTATCCCTCATCTGAAAGTTTCTGGTAATTTTCTTGGTTAAACTTAAAGAGTTGAGATGGTTTATGAGGTACTCCTATTTGCTTTTCTTTTAACGGGCTAAGAATATCTAGCTTTAATATTTTTCTCCTAAAGTTTCGTTTATCTAGCTTCTTGTTTAAAATGGTTTCATATAGCTTATGTAACTGACTTAAGGTGAATTTTTCAGGTAACAGATTAAAACCAATCGGTTGTATTTTTAACTTTCTTTTTAGTTGTTCGAGTCCAGCTTGCAAAATTTCGAAATGGTCAAATGCCAAGTCATTTATCTCTTTAATAGGAGCCCAACCTGCACTTTTTGCAAATGAAGAAGCTTGAGGATTGAAATCAGACATAATAACCAAAGAGTAATAAGCAACAGTTATAACTCTAGCATGAGGTTCTGCCCTCATAGATTTCAACCACTCTTTATCTGATTCTTTTCCCATTCTTTTTGGATCACCAAAAGCCCCGATTTGTTCAAGGTAAATATTGTCAATACCCGTCAATTCATTTAGGACACGACTTGCAGCTTCATCTAGGGTTTCATTATCGTAAATGAGATCTCCGGGGACAGCCATTCGAGAACTACCTGTTGTTTTTAATACGCCACTATCAATTAATAATACATAGAGCTGATCAAAATCAAATCCGATAATCACACAATCAACAGATACATTTGGATTGAGCTGCAAGACTTTAGTGTTTTTATTTAAAATCAATGTTGTTTTTTTTATATTTGAAAGTGTGTAAATGACACAAAGATTAATGATCAATCATTACGACACATTTCAAATAAATCAATCGGTAACTAGATTGATTAACCCCAATTTACAAAAATAACCAAAGTTTTTGTATAAATTGAGTGTTTAAAATAAGTAGATATCGTAATATTATTGCAGTTTAAATCATATTAAAAAAATGAGATATAGTAATTTAAGCCTATTGATTTTGTACTTTCACTTATTTCCAGTCTTTCTATTTTCACAATTTTCAAGTCCCTCATGGGTCGATAATGCTTGTATTTATGAGGTGAACATCCGTCAGTTTTCGGAAGACGGAACCTTCGAAGCATTTGAGAAAGAATTACCTAGATTAAAGGAAATGGGAATTGACGTGATTTGGCTCATGCCAATTCATCCTATAGGTGAATTGAATCGTAAAGGAAGCATGGGGAGTTATTATGCTGTTCGAGATTACAAAAAGGTCAATCCTGAATTTGGTGATTTGAACAGCTTTAAGCGTTTGGTTCAAAGTACCCATGAATTAGGGTTAAAGATTATAATAGACTGGGTCGCCAATCATAGTTCTCCTGATAATATTTGGATTGAACAGGGAAAACTAGACTGGTATACTTTAGACTCCTTAGGAAATATTCAACCCACAATAGGAACGGATTGGTGGGATGTAGCTGATTTGAACTATGACAATCAGGACATGCGTACAGAAATGATAGAATCCATGAAATACTGGGTAAGGCAATGTGATATTGATGGATTTCGATGTGATGTAGCGGGATGGGTTCCGATTGATTTTTGGGTTGACGCCCGAAAGCAGATTGAACAAATTAAACCGATTTTTTTTCTTGCAGAAGCTGAGGGCAACGAATTGTGTCAGGCTTTTGATATGACATATGGATGGGAATTTCATCATATCATGAACGAGTTATATCAGGGGAATAAAACGAAATCAGATTTTTATGAGTATTTCTCTAGGGCTCAAAACAGTCCTTGTCCTCAAATGCATTTTACCTCTAATCATGATGAAAATTCATGGAATGGAACAGTAGAGGAGAGGTTGGGTGATTCTAAGGAATTATTTGCAGTTATGTCGTCTGTAGTAGGCGGAATGCCCTTGATTTACAATGGACAAGAAACATCTTTAAATAAACGATTAGAGTTCTTCGAGAAGGATGCTATTGACTGGTCAAGAATGGACCTTGTTGATTTTTATTCGCAGATTTTTGATTTGAAAAAAAATAATGCTGCTTTAAGCCTAAAAAATCGCTCACAAATTGATTTTATTCCCGTTGATTCTAGTTCTAATTTATTGGGTTTTTACAGGAAATACGGAAATGATCTAATAATGTGTTTTTTCAATTTAGGAAATGAATCTGCCAGCTTTACGCTACCTGAAGTTTGGGAATTTAAAGGTAGGTACAAAGAGCTTCATACGGGTAAAGGAATTTGTTTGAAGAAAAACAAATCAATTGAAATACCTGCTTGGGGCTATAAAGTTTATTATCGTTAAAAATCATAGTGATAAATGCAGCAAAAGAAACATATGAGCTTTTGGCAAATCTGGAACATGAGTTTTGGGTTTTTAGGCATTCAGATGGGCTTTGCTCTTCAAAATGCCAATGCGAGCCGAATTCTTCAATCATTTGGTGCAGATGTTCATGAGTTGTCGTGGTTTTGGATTATTGCTCCTTTAATGGGTCTAATTGTTCAACCTATTGTAGGTTATTATAGTGATAATACTTGGGGGCGTTTTGGAAGGAGAAAACCCTATTTTCTCGTGGGCGCAGTTTTAGCTTCGGTAGGACTCATTTTTATGCCACAGTCTGATATTCTTACGGCGGTTTTGCCTCCCCTTTGGGTTGGAGCAGGAATGTTAATGATTATGGATGCCTCATTTAATATTGCTATGGAGCCTTTTCGAGCTCTTGTCGGAGACAACCTTAGAACGGATCAAAGAACACTAGGTTTTAGTATTCAAACAGCACTGATTGGAATTGGTGCTGTTGTTGGTTCGTGGTTACCATACGTATTGGCCAATTGGTTTGATGTTGAAAATGCTTCAGTTGATGGCAAAATACCTTTTAATCTTGTTTTATCCTTTATTATTGGTGCTGCTGTTCTCATCACTTCTATTTTGATTACGATTCTTAAAACTCCTGAATATAGTCCCCAAGAACTCGCTGCGTTTGATGTTGATGCAAAGAACAAAGAGTTAGAGAGTGAGTCAAGTATTCTCGATATTTTTACTGATTTTAGAGAAATGCCTAAAACAATGAGGCAACTGAGTTGGGTTCAGTTCTTCTCATGGTTTGGTCTTTTTGGGATGTGGGTTTTTAGTACTCCAGCAATAGCGCAACACGTTTATGGTCTTTCTACAAATGACGCATCAAGCTCACTTTTTCAGGAAGCAGGTGATTGGGTAGGGATTTTATTTGGTGTTTACAATTTCATTTCTGCCATTATAGCATTTTCATTACCATATATAGCTGGAAGAATTGGTCGAAAAAGAGCGCATGCATTTGCTCTTATCATCGGTGGATTGAGTCTCTGTTCAATATATTTTATTAAAGACAAAGACCTTTTAATTCTTCCTATGATTGGAATAGGCGTGGCTTGGGCGAGTATTTTGGCTATGCCATACGCAATATTGGCAGGTTCGATAAAGCCTAGTAAAATGGGTGTGTATATGGGTATTTTTAATTTTTTCATTGTAATTCCGCAGATTATCAACGCACTCATCGGAGGCCCCTTGGTAAAGTATGTTTATGGAGGTCAAGCTATTTTTGCAATTGTTTTGAGTGGTGTATGCTTTTTAGTTGCAGCAATTATGGTTGGAAAAGTAGATGATGTAGATGATAATTTAGTAGCCGTAGAGCATGAAAATTAAAGGATTGATATTCGATTTAGATGGTGTTATTGTGAGTACTGAAATAAATCACTTTGTTGCATGGAGTGCTATTGCCGAACAATTAAGTATTGAATTTAACGAAGCTGATAACGAAAAGATAAAGGGATTGAGTAGGTCCGATTCGCTCGATGTAATCTGTGATTTAGGTTCTATTCAATTAACTTATTATGAGAAACTTGAGTATCTTGAATTAAAAAATAAAATGTATCTTGATTCAATACAATCATTAAATACGGATGACCTGCTTCCAGGTGTTCTACATCTACTTAAACAAGCTAAAAAAAAAGACTTGAAATTAGCTTTGGGTTCTTCAAGCAAAAACGCAAAGTATATTCTTCAAAAGCTTTTTATCACCGATTATTTTGATGTCATTATTGATGGTAATGATGTCGAGTCGCCTAAACCAGATCCTGAGGTATTTCTGAAAGGGGCCGAGGGTATGGGATTAAATGTAGAGGATATTGTCGTTTTTGAGGATGCCGAGAGCGGCATTTTAGCTGCTCAAACTGGAGGGTTTTACACTGTTGCTGTTGGAAACAGGAAGCTAAAAAATTGTGCTGACGAATGCATCGATCACTTGGGCGAGTTTTTATTAAAGAATTATGAATAATCTTTTTGACATAGACGAGTGGAAAGTGATTCAAAGGTCTTTTGAACCCGATAAGCAGTTGTCTGCTGAAAGTATATTCAGTATTGGTAATGGATGCTTTGGGCAACGAGCTAATTTTGAGGAACATTATTCTGGAGAATCTCTCCAGGGAAGTTATTTGGGCGGGATCTATTACCCAGATAAAACCAAAGTAGGTTGGTGGAAAAATGGTTACCCCGAATATTTCGCAAAAGTTTTGAACTCATGTAATTGGATTGGTATTGATGTTTGGATTGACGGACAACAAATTGATTTGAATAAATGTACTGTAAAATCTTTTTATCGTGAATTGAATCTTCGAAATGGACTTCTGACTAGACGTTGTCATCTGTTACTTGATGGAAATAAGGAAATCGAAGTGATTTCGGAAAGGTTTTGTTCTATGGACGATGATCATATTGCCGCTATAAATTATTCGGTAAGGCCTCTAAACTTTGATGGATTATTTCGTTGTGAGGTATACTTAAATGGGGATGTTAGTAATCATGATTCAAACTATGGTAAGGTTTTTTGGAAGGAAAAGCAGAAGGAAATATCAGATAGTCATGCCTTTTTGTTGAGTCAAACTAAAAAAACGAAGTTTTTGGTTTGTCATGCGATGAAATTTTCTTTTCAAGAAGAGGGTAAAATCATTAACATAAAATCGAAATATATTCAGAATAAGATGTATGTCTCTTCTGTTTTTAATCATCCTATGAAAAAGGGATGCTCTTATAAGGTTACGAAATATGTTTCTATTGTCTCATCTTTGAATGAAAGTAAATCTAATTTATTAAAGAAATCTGTTTTTTACGTGGAAAAGGCTTACAATCAAGGCTTTGAGTCTTTGTTTAAGAGGCATTCTAAATCATGGAGCGATATATGGGATACTGCCGATGTAACGATCAAAGGAAATCCATCTTGCCAGCAGTCGATTCGCTTTAATATTTTTCATCTTTATCAGACATATCGTGGTAATAATGAAAAGTTGAATATTGGCCCAAAAGGTTTTACAGGTGAGAAATACGGTGGAGCTACCTATTGGGATACAGAGGCTTATTGTCTTCCATTTTATTTAATGACCTCAGGACCCAAAGTGGCACGTCAACTGCTTATGTATCGCTATCATCATCTTGAAAAAGCAATTGAGAATGCACAAAAACTCGGTTTTAAAAATGGTGCGGCTCTTTACCCAATGGTTACAATGAATGGTGAAGAATGTCATAACGAATGGGAGATTACATTTGAAGAAATTCATAGGAATGGAGCCATTGCATTCGCAATTTATAACTATTGGAGACATTCGGGTGATGTAGATTACGTTCGAGATTATGGAAAAAAGGTTCTGGTTGCTATAAGCAGGTTTTGGTATCAAAGATTCAGTTGGTCCGAATCAAAAAATAAGTTTGTGATGCTTGGGGTCACGGGACCAAATGAGTATGAAAACAATGTAAATAACAATTGGTATACGAATTACATTGCGAAATGGTGTATTGATTACACTCTTGAAATCGATAAGGATAGTACTTACGGCTCATCATTAATAAGTAATGAAGAATTTGAAAACTGGTCTAATTTATCAGAAAAGATATCACTTGAAAAAATTAAAAACACGAACATTTGGATTCAACAAGATGGGTTTTTAGATAAGGAAATGTCATCCGTTGATGATTTGAAATCAATAGAAAGACCTATAAATCAAAATTGGTCATGGGATAGGATATTGCGCTCAGTATACATCAAGCAGGCAGATGTTCTGCAGGGAATATATCTATTTGAAGACGATTTTTCTTTAGATGAGATTCAAGATAACTTCGATTTTTACGAGCCTAAAACAGTTCATGAGTCCTCCTTGTCTCCTTGTATTCATGTTATTTTGGCTTGTCTTTTACGCTATGACCAAAAGGCCTATGAGCTTTATTTAAGATCATCTCGATTGGATCTCGATGATTACAATAAAGAAGTGTCAGAAGGTCTTCATATCACGAGTATGGCAGGGACTTGGCTATCAGTGATTGAGGGATTTGCGGGATTACGCATAACAGAGAAAGGATTGCGTTTGAACCCACGTATACCCGATAAGTGGAGCAGTATAAGTTTTAAAATTAGATATCATGCGTATGTTCTTGAGTTTTACATTGACAAATATGAGGTCAGAATTAAAAAGAATGGAGGTGATAATTTAATTATAAATGTGAACGGAAAGAGGGTTGAATTGAAAGAAGAAAATGAATCAATAATAAGTCTGATAGGCTCCAAACGAAATCCTTGAGAAGTGATGCTTTTTTATGTGTAAAAGTTGTTTTGATAATAATTGAGGTTTTTTTAACTTAACTTTATAAAGGTGTGACTATGATTAGAATAATTGTTTTTTTGATTTTAAGCTTCAGTATTTTTCAACTTAGGGCACAAAACATAAGTCTTATAGGTTCATTTAATAATTGGTCTGAAGATGTATTTATGATTACAACTGATGGTATCAATTTCACATTGAACTATGAATTTACATCAAACGAGCAGGTCAAATTTAGACAAGATGGGAGTTGGGAGATCAATTGGGGCGCTTCTTCCTTTCCTTCGGGTTCAGGTTTTCAAAATGGTCCAAATATTCCCGTTGACATCGGTTCCTATGATATTTCATTTAACATTCAAAATGGCGCTTACTTTTTTGAATCAACTGATACTTCCTCCAATAATTCTTATTTCAATTCAACGAATAGGCAGGTGGTACTTCAAGGCTTTTGGTGGGATTATTGGAATGAAAATTACCCAAATGGATGGTCAAATTATCTTACTCAATTGGCTCCAAGACTTAAGAGTATTGGTATCGATGCATTATGGATTCCTCCTTCTATTAAGAATTCGGGAACAAATAGCGTTGGATATGCACCATTTGATCATTATGATTTAGGCGATAAATACCAAAAAGGGTCACTTAAAACTAGAATGGGTGATAAAGATGAATTACTTCGATTGATTGCTGTGCTTAATGCGAATGGTATTGATGTCATACAAGATGTTGTTTTGAATCATATTACGGCGGCTGGTAGTACTAATGGTGCAGGAGGAAGTGATCCGAGTGCAATGGATGATGGGGCAACAAATGGATATAAGAATTTTAGATATTCGTGTTTTGAAACTCCTGCATCGAATTCTTCGGCATTCAACTATTTAAGTAGAAAAGGTCGTTTTTCAAAAAACTGGCAGAATTTTTATCCAAATCCGCAAAATGTTTGTTGTACCAATGAGATCAACTCACCTTTCTGGGGACCTGATATCGCATATGAATCTAACTCTTTCGGTCAAAGCAGTAATGCGACATATAATCCAGTTCAATCAAGTGGATATATGAGGAATGGAATGCGTGAATGGTTGATATGGTATAAAAAGCAGGTAGGTTGGGATGGATTGCGCATAGATGCGGTCAAACATTTTTCCTCGGAAGTCACAGAAGACTTTTTGTGGAATTTGCAAAATAATGCTGATTGGGCTAGTGGTACTGATGAGATGTATGCTGTGGGGGAGTGGGTTGGTGGTTCTTTTGAGCTTGACTCATGGGTAGATGCAGTACAGAACAGGGCTGGTACTTTTGATTTTTCATTAAGAGGCTCGATCTACGGAATGGTTATTGGAAATGGTGATTACGACCTATCTTTAATCCCAGGAAGCCAACAAACGAATCGTAATAGAACAGTTCCTTTTGTGAACAATCACGATACCTTTCGACCTCAAGTAAATGCCGTAGGCAATTATACAGGTTGGAATACGGGATCTGAGCTTGCAGCTCATATTGAGCCAAATGATACAAGAAGTAGTGTGGCTCATGCTATTATTTTAGCGGTGGATGGTTCGCCTCAAATTTTCTTTGAGGATTTGTTTGATATTGGATACAATGGCAACCGATTTTCTCATATGCCTGATAACATTTCTGAATTGCCTATTCGCTCAGATATTGAGAATTTGATTTGGTGTCATCAGCATTTGCATTTCAAGGAAGGTGGTTACATGGTCAGATGGTCGTCACCTGACGCTTTGGTTATTGAACGAGAAAATCAAGCTTTGATTTGTGTGACGGATCAATGGTCACAATGGCAAAATATAAATGGTGTTCAAACTTCTTGGAGTGATGGTACGGTTTTGTATGATTATTCAGGAGCTCATGGAAGTGAAACCATAACAGTATACGGAGGTGGTAAGGTAGATTTTTCTATTCCTCCTTGCGATGGAAGTGCCGTGATGGGCAGAAAGGGTTACTGTGTTTGGGCACCAGAAGGCATTTCAGATAATTATATCAGACCGGAAAAAACAACCACTCAGGAATGGGAAATGTCAAACGATTTGGGAGACCGACACAATTATTCTCTTCTTCAAGGTGGTAAACTTCCAGATTTTTCAGATGATTGTAGGGTAGTGGGTAGGATTTATGCTGAAACTGGAAGTGTTGTGGATTTGATTTTGTACCCTGAATTGGAATCATTAGGAATTAAGCTTTACATACTTGATAGAAATTGTCAGCTTATTGATTCCATTACAGGTCAAGGAATTCTTAATTTCTCTTTTGTTCCATCTTATTCTGGATGGCATACTGTAAGGGTGAGTAACGCTTCTAATGACCAACAGGGGCAAAAATGTTGGATCAAGATGAGTTATTCAGCACCTGAAAGCATTGAGACAATTGAGGATAAATTGAAATGTGCATGTACTCTTAGTGATGCTTCTGTTTCTGATTTCGATTTTAATCATTTTGAATTGTATCCCAATCCAGTTGAAAAAGATTTGAACATTGCATCATTTGAAAAAACGATTAGCTCGTATCGAATATTAGATATGTCAGGAGCAGTAATTCAAGAACAAAATAATTTAAAAATACTCAATTCCCTCGCTATCAATGTTCAAAAACTTGAGTCTGGCATCTATCTATTAGAGCTTAGCTACGAAGATCAGAAGTTTTCAAGAATGTTTATTAAGAAATAGCTTTATCACAGGTGATTATGATTTCACTTCCAGCTCTTGGTTTTATAGAATGATAACAGTTTTGAATTAAAACCTCTTCAAAATGAGTTTTGAAGAGGCGTAGGTATTCATTTTTATTGCCTCCAAATGGAGGTCCTCCTTCAAATTCACGGTCAAATAAAACCCCTATAAGTTTACCTCCATCTTTTAATAATTCGAAACACTTTTCAACGTAGCTTTGTCGCAATTCAGGAGAAATAGCACAGAAAAAAGTTTGCTCTACAATAAGGTCGTATTTCCCCTGATGTTTGAAAAAATCCTCCTGCAATATATGTGACTCTGGGAAGGTTCTATTTCGAAGTCTAAATTCATTGAGTGGCTCTAGGGCAATATCCATAATGAATACGTTACGGAAACCTATGTGATAGAGATAATCTGCTTCATAAGCATTACCACAACCAGGAATCAAGATCTTGAGATTTTTGTTCTCTATTGTTTCAAACAAATGAATCAGAGGGCGTGAGGCCTCTCCTATATCCCAACCTGTTTGCTGTTTTTTATATCTCGAACTCCAGTAGTCCTTATTCATAATCATTCGAAGTTTAATTTAAAATTAAATAAGGTCAAAGCTTTTTTCAATCACAGAATATATTTTTAAAAGCTCTTTATCGGATATCACATACGGTGCAAGGATATAAACAGTATTTCCTAACGGCCTAAGGTAAACTCCTTCCTTCATATAAAAGTCAAAAAGCCGATAACGTAATTTTCCATATCTATCCGTCTCATTATGAAAATCTAAAGCCAAAATAATTCCTTGCTGTCTTGCTTGTTTGACCTTTGGGTGTTCTTTAATTCTATGAATGAATTCTTGATGTTTTTGTGAGATTCTTTTGATGTTGTTTTGAATTTCATTGGACTTCAGTAATTCAATGCTAGCAATTGCTGCTGTACATGAAGTAGGATTCGCTGAGTACGTATGTCCATGAAAAAAACCTTTTTCCATTTCGGAGCTTAAAAAGGCGTTATAAATGGACTGTGAGCAGCTCGTTATCGCCATAGGAACTAAACCTCCCGTCAACGATTTAGAGAGACAGATGATATCCGGAAGCTCATTCATAAATTCAGAAGCAAAATACCGCCCCGTTTTACCAAAACCAGTCATGACCTCATCAGCAATAGTAATAATATGATTCTTTTTTGCTATTTCAAGCAAGGTGCTTAGGTGCTTAGGTTCATGCATTTTCATTCCTGCAGCGCCTTGAACAAGAGGTTCATAAATGAATGCAGCTACTTCATTGTCGTTGATTATTTTTCTCATTTTCTCTTCGACCTCCGAGAGGTTTGACTCTCTCGGGACAGGTATTCGCTTTACATCAAGGAAATGGTCTTTAAATGGTCCGTTGTATATGGAAAGGCCTGATACGGACATGGCGCCAAATGTATCGCCGTGAAACCCGTCTTCAAAAGCAATGAGTGTACTTTTTTTATTTCCGATGTTGCAATGGTATTGAAGGGCCATTTTTATTGCAATATCTACTGATGTTGAACCGTTATCCGAAAAAAACAATTTGGCTTGGTTATTTGGGAGGATACTCATTAATTCTTTGGCCAGTTTTGTTGCAGGTTCATGCGTGAATCCTGTAAATACAACATGGTCAAGTTTATTCATTTGTTCGGCTACTTTGGAGGTGATGTAGGGGTTGCAATGGCCATACATACAGGTATACCAAGAAGAAATTGCATCAATGTATTCTTTATTGTTGTCGTCGTAAAGCAGTGTTCCTTTTGCTTTTTTAATGAGGATATGATTCGGATAGAGCTGGTGCTGGGTCAGCGGATGCCAAATATGTTTTTTATCATCACTGATACTCATGGTTGGGTTTATTCTATTGAATTTTTTTCACAAAGTTAAGTATCGATTCTTTGTTAAGCAAAGGAAATATAGGGACCCTAAATAGCGTTTTTACACCTGTCATTTTTTGAATGATATTTTCGGTCTCAGGCAATTCGTTTCCGACATATACGACACCAAATATAGGAATGCGATTTTTCTTTAGGTATGAAATTGTGAGTAAGCTGTGATTGATATTTCCGAGATATTCTTTAATCACCAAGACAACCGGGCATTGGAGTTTTAAAATCAAATCACAAATGGTTTCATTATTTTCATTTAATGGCACCATCAATCCACCGGCACCTTCTACAATTAAATTTGGATTTGTTGTGGGAAGTGTGATCTGATCAAGTATTATTTTTTCGTTTTCAATTTTGGCGGCTGCATGAGGGGACAAAGGATTTTCAAGTAGGTGTGATTCCGGGTAAGTTGTAAAGTGTTGATGACTCACTAAGTTGTTTAGTGTCTCGTTATCTGTTCCCATGGCTCTCCCTGTTTGAATAGGTTTCCAATAATCAAATCTTAAATATTCGCAGAGTATTGCTGATACTATTGTTTTTCCTACGTCAGTTCCAATTCCAGTAACAAACAAGGGGGTTTTCGGAGAATCTATACTCATGCTAATCTTGATAGGTATATAGGATTTGTTGGTCTTTTTGTCCAGAAATATTCAGCTTTATCTGGCTACCTGATTTTTTTTCGTAAGCCAATTCACGGAGATCTATGACCAGCTTTCTTTCAATATAGATGCGACAGGTTTCCCCATTTGCATAGTGGATTAATCGAACGTTTCGAATAGGAGGTAGAGACTTGGCGATCATTTCAGAACCAAAGAATTCAAATGAGTGTTCTGCACATCCTCCGGAATAACCTATTTTTAGTGTTAATAAATTTCCATCTATTGATGATTTTAATATTTGTACGGAGCTGGATTCAATTTTAGTATCTCCAATTTCAGCCTTTATGTTCATATCGGGATATTCTTTATTGGTAATACCTGTTTGATCTGTCGAGATTTCTGTTTCGACTTTTTCAGACCCTACGTTTTGTTTTGTTTTACATGATAACATCAAACAAATTCCGATTAAAAGATATAGATTTTTCATAGTGTGGTTTTCAATAACTTTCCAAATATAGTACCAAAAATATAAAAGCCATTACTAGTTTTTATGGGGAACATATACATAAGTCATTTTTGTTCTCCATCCACCAATATGTAACAATACCTCTGCGTCCCTAACTTCGGTACTCGTTAAAGCTCTTAAATCAATTATTTTTGTATCGTTTTTGATGGTACAGTTTTCGCTAGATCCTGAAATGAACAAGCGTGCTTCTCTACATTGGATGTTTTGGTCATTATTAAACAATTCACCTCCCAAAAACTCGAAAGAATCATTTCCGTTACAAGATGCCTTATATTCTATGTTCAAATACAAAAGGTTGGCATCAATATGTGCATTAATAATTCTAAATGTTTTGCTCTTGTTTTTAAATGGCGCTAATTTGGCTTGCATGTGAACTTCCTCCATTCCATTTTGAAAGAAGTACGGGTCTATTACAGTAACGTTTCTGCAGCTATAAAGAGAAATTAATAGGCAAATAAGAAAAGTAAATAGCTTGTTCATGTGACAATTATACGAAAGTAGTTTAACTTTACACGTAGATGAAGACGAAAACCCTAAAACGAAATAAAATCAATGTTGTTACGCTTGGATGTTCGAAGAATACCTTTGATTCTGAGGTAATGATGGCTCAGCTAAAGGCCAATAGATTTCATGTGACTCATGAATCTATGGAAGATAATGCTGAAGTTGTCATCATCAATACTTGTGGATTTATTGCTACGGCGAAGCAGGAGTCTATTGATACCATTATTCGTTATGCTGAGGCAAAGAGAGAAGGGGTTGTTGAAAAGGTATATGTTACGGGTTGTTTATCTGAGCGATATAAACAAGACTTAGAAGACGAAATCCCTGAGGTTGATGCCTATTTTGGAACACGAGAGCTTCCTCGATTGCTAAAAACCCTCAAAGCTGATTATAAACATGAATTAGTGGGGGAACGTCTTTTGACAACACCAAGCCACTATGCTTACTTCAAAATCGCTGAGGGCTGTGACCGCCCCTGTTCTTTTTGTGCTATTCCATTGATGAGAGGAAAGCACCGGTCTACATCTATTCAAGATCTCGTCAATCAGGCTCAATTTATCGCTGCAAAAGGAGTTAAGGAATTAATGTTGATTGCTCAAGACTTGACTTATTATGGACTCGATTTGTATAGAAAGAGAGCTTTAGCTGATCTTCTTCGTGCGTTATGTACGGTTGATGGAATAGAATGGATTAGATTACATTATGCTTTTCCTGCTGGTTTTCCTATGGATGTTTTAGATGTTATGAATGAGAATCCAAAAATTTGTAATTATTTGGATATGCCCTTGCAACATGGTTCAACCAAAATACTTAAGTCAATGAGGCGTGGAATTACAAGAGAAAAGACCGAAGACTTGATTGCTTCTATTCGAGATCGGGTTCCAGGAATTGCTCTTCGTACTACTCTTATTGCTGGATATCCGGGCGAAACAGAAGCTGATTTTCAAGAAATGTATGATTGGGTTGAACGAATTAAGTTTGATCGTTTAGGCATATTTGCCTATTCTCATGAGGAAAATACACATGCCTATAAATATATAGATGATGTATCTGCAGAGCTAAAAAAGGAACGAGCTGATATTATTATGGAATTACAATCTGGAATTAGCTATGAAATGAATCAACAAAGAGTTGGGAGTCATCTTAAGGTTCTTTTTGACCGTATAGAGGGAGATTATTTTATTGGCCGGTCTGAGTTCGATTCACCAGACGTGGACAATGAAGTTTTAATTCGAAAAGAGGAGAATTATGTCAGAATGGGTGATTTTTCGATGGTTTCAATAAATAAGGCTGATCATTATGACCTTTATGGAAATCTGCTACCAAGTAATCAATAGTTTGCGTCTCCCACATGTACTTTTAACCAGAAACCCTAAAGAAATATTTAACTCTAGACAGAATTGTATATCCATAGCTTTAAAATAAGATTCCCGCTGGTCTTCATAGTTTTGATAAGGAAATGCTTCTTGTCTCGCTTTTTCCGAACGTAAGTCCTTAAAGTCATATAGAATTCTAATTCCTGTTATCAGTGAGATTTTTTCGTTGCCCAAGAGGTATCCTCCGAAACCAATTGCTCCTCTTAAATTATTTTCTTTAAAAAGAGCGTTGTCGGGAATAGATCCATTTGCTTCATCGGTATAATAGGATTTTTGTATCCATCCAAATTCTGGTCCTATTTCAAAGTAAGTTCCTTCATTGGTGTGTCGGTATAAAGGAAGTATTCTAAACCCACTATACCCAAAATTCATATTGCGAACCATGTCGTTTCCGTTCTGAAGGTCTTTTTGCTCTAATTGAAAGTTTCGGTTTACGTATCCGACATCCATAACAAGTGCCTCTGTTTCATTAAAGTTTATGCCCAACTTTAGAGCTAAATTCCATCCTATTTTAGGTAACACATCGATTTTACTGTCTTCGTATAGTTTAAAATCACTCCATATACTTGTGCTTGCCGAACCATGCATGCCAATATCAAACCAAACTTGCGCGTTTAGCCTAGGTGTCTGAATAACAAGCATAAGGAAGGGCAATAGATAAAAGGGAATGTTCTTCATGTATTGAAGGTACTTATAATGTCTTATATGTGCATTATTTTTTGAAGCCTTATTCCATTAGACTTTAGAGATATTTGCTATCTTCGTCGAAAGTTTAAACGATGAAAGTTTATCTTGATAATGCGGCAACAACTCCATTGGCTCCTGAAGTATTTGATGCCATCGCGCCCATTTTGAAAAGTAATTTTGGCAATCCTTCCTCATCTCATTTTATCGGGAGAACTGCCAGGGCTTTGATTGAAACCTCACGAAGATCTATTGCTAGTCATTTGAATTGTCACACCTCTGAAATCATTTTTACATCGGGAGGTACCGAGGCAGATAATATGGCATTGCTTTGTGCAGTTAAAGAATTAGGGGTTAAAAGAATTATTACATCACGGCTGGAGCATCATGCAGTAGGACATACAGTAGAAAATATTTGTACTGAATTTGATGTAGAATTAGAATATGTAAAGCATTGTAAAAAGGGAAATATTGATTTGGATAATTTGGAAGTGCTTTTAACCGATTCTAAAAAAACTTTGGTTTCTCTCATGCACGCCAATAATGAAATAGCTACACTGATTCCTCTAAAAGAAGTCTCAGAAATATGTCGAAAATATGAAGCGTTTTTTCATTCTGATACTGTTCAAACAATGGGTCATTATTCCTTTGACCTGAAAGAACTAGATATTGATTTTTTGACGTGTGCAGCACATAAATTCCACGGACCAAAAGGCATAGGCTTTTTGTATTCAAACATGAAGACGCAAATGATTCCCATGATTCATGGTGGATCGCAAGAACGAGGATACAGAGGTGGTACTGAAAACATATATGGAATAGTAGGTTTGGCAACTGCGATGGATCTTGCGTATTCAGACCTTGCGGAACATCAAAGACATGTTCAAGGGCTTAAAGATTATATGATTCAAGAATTACAAAAGTACTTTAGTGACGTTTATTTTCATGGAGAAATAGCAAAAGAAAAATCTCTTTACACAGTTTTAAATGTTTGTTTTCCAGCTACAGAAAAAGCTTCTATGCTTCTTTTTACACTCGATCTAAAGGGTATTGCTGCAAGCGGCGGAAGTGCTTGTTCTTCTGGGGCAACTAAAGGTTCTCATGTTTTGGACGGAATTCAAGCAGATATTAACAGACCAAATGTCCGTTTTTCGTTTTCTCGATATACAACAAAAGAGGAAATCGATTACGCAATTCTCCAAATCGTTGATATTTTCGAAAAAAAGATAGTTTAGTTTGAATCAATAAAAGTTTTCAAATCATAAATGAAAGTTTTACACCTGCCCCTTTGGGCTCCTAACAAAGATGATGTTCAGTTGGGTAATTTTATTCAGCAGCACATTGCTCTTTCTAAGAATGGTCACGACATTCATTCAATA
>MDTD01077953.1_pt1 | contig 28197 bp, 15 predicted proteins | sample 811221 | NCBI WGS metagenome assembly MDTD01 (sample SAMN05326646, study PRJNA326480) | marine metagenome | isolation source: seawater | place: Pacific Ocean: South West | collected 2011 | reverse complement strand
TTCTCTTCTGATGGCTACTGACAAAAAGATAGAATTTCATGACGATACTCAATTCATACACGCGAATTCCAATTCACAATTATCGATCGCTGCAACTGACGAGATTAACTTAGATGCTACTGATATTGATATCAATGGTAATATAGATGTTTCTGGGAACGCAGTCCTGAATGGAAACGTCGACCTCGGAGATGCTACCTCTGATACCATTACAGCAACTGGTCGCTTTGATTCTGATCTTCTTCCGTCGACTAACAATACACGTGACTTAGGATCTTCAGCTCGGCAGTGGAAAGATCTTTACATCGACGGCACGGGATTCATTGACACAGTAACTGCTGATTCTGTTGATATTGACGGTGGAACAATTGACGATACAGTTATTGGGGGTAATACACCAGCTGCTGGTAGTTTCACAACCTTGTCTGCGACTGGCAATGTAGATTTAGGTGATAATGCTGCAGCTGATACTGTAACAGTCACAGCTCGTTTTGATTCTAGCCTTACACCATCGACTGATAATGAGCGTGATTTAGGAAGCGCATCTCTTAAGTGGAGAAGAGCTCATGTAGGCCAGATGACCGCAAGTTTTGGTATAGTAGCAGCTGACTTATCAGTTACTGCTGATGCTTATGTTAACGATGATTTATTCGTCTCAGGTACATCTAAATTCGGAGACTCGGCGGACTTTGATGATGTAGCAACTTTCAACAGTACAGTAAAAGTAGCAGATCAGATACGTCATGTGGACGACGCTGACACAGTGATATCTTTCACACCTGACAAGATACAAGTGAAGGCTGGAGGGGCACTAGTTTTAGAAGCTGATGAAGGCACAACAGATACCTTACATTTAGGATCAGGCACACCCGACGATGGAAATAAATTTGATAGAGTCCTGATTATGTCTGGCGGTGCAAAAGAATCTCATAACCCGCTAGTGGCTGTTGACACAAACTTCTTCGTATCAGGAGCAATTCACTCTAGAGGTAAAGCTGTAAGAGGGACTGCAGTCTTTGGTGGCGACGTCTACGCTTCCGGAACTTTATACTCTAATGACTTGACTGTCAATGATGACGCTTACTTTGGGGATGACTTACACGTTTCTGGAACTACTTTTCTTGGTACCGCGGTAAGGGTCAAATATAAAATTCAACATGACGGTGACACCGACACTTTCATTGAGTTTAGTGATGATTTAATCGCCATGGGCGCCGGAAACAAGTATTTCTTAGAAGGAAAGGAAGGCTCTCTTGATGTTTTGCGTCTCGGTTCTGCAACAGAAAATGAATCTCTACCCTTCCAGCAAGTGCTTATTCTTTCAGGAGCTGCTGAAGGTGATGGAACAGACTACGACTCATCCACAGGACTAGATGTAGCATTCTTTGTATCCGGATCTAAAGACCGTCGAGGTCATCTCTCAGCAGGAGATCGAGGAACTGCAGTTTTCGGTGGCGATGTTGTGATATCAGGATCGCTTTTCAATGCCTTCGGAGGAACTATAGGTGGTGCCGCGGCGTCTGGAACTTTCCACGAGACAGCAGCCGGCAGACTAGTTCAAACAGGGTCAGTCTCTTTGGCAGGTGGAGAAGGTTTCTCTTTTGCAACAAATAATGCGGGAGCTGATGTTTACTTCTTCGTGTCAGGTTCCAAACGAATCTCAGGAGACTCTTCAAGATCAGGGGTATCATTATTCGGCGGTGATTTAGTTGTCTCTGGTGTTCTGCATCCTACTGATGTTGTAGTCCTCGATGATGTTTATGTTGGAGACGATCTGTTTGTTTCTGGTAGCGCTACTTTACCTGATGAAGTAAACGTAGGAAGATACATCACACATGCCGGAGATGCAGATACTAGGTTAGACTTTACAGATGACAAGTTAACAATTGATGTAGGCGGACGCGAATTCATAACGATGACCGAAGCGGTCCAGGACACTATCGAGTTTAATATCCTTGAGTCAGCCAATTTTAACTTTATTGTAAACGCAAGCTCAAACGAATCATTTTCAGTAAGTGATTCAGGAGTTGTTGTTAATGAGGGTGGAGCACCTGCTTGTGATTTTAGAGTACAAAGCAACACTAAAGAAAACGCAATCTTAGTCGACTCAGGGATTGATGCAGTCCTTATTCTTTCCGGAGGTGCAAAAGAGTCACATAATCCATCTGTAGCATTGGATACGAACTTCTTTGTCTCTGGTGCTATTGAAGCTAAAGGAACGGCAGTCAGAGGAACAGCAGTCTTTGGTGGTGATTTAGTAGTCTCAGGTTCTGTATATTCTTTATCTGACGACAGTATTTACATTGGAACAGGGCTTAAGCAGGTTAAAATATCGGCAGCTGAGTCAGCAGGTTCTATGAACGTCGGTGACGGGGGCACACAGGTTTTAATTTTATCAGGTGGTGCTGCAAGGTCGCCCAATGAAGCAGCTGCAGTTGATACTAACTTCTTTGTATCAGGAGCAATTGGCTCAAGAGGTACAGCTGTCAGGGGGACAGCAGTCTTTGGCGGAGACGTACTATCTTCTGGTTCTCTTAGAGTTAAAACAGGAGAAAGCACCACAGAAAATATAAATGCTAAGGGTGACGACTTAATTGTAGAAAGTAGTGGAAACACTGGTATCTCTATAGCAGCTGGCCAAATTCATACAGCAGGTATTTATTTTCCTGATGCTGGTGACGATGATATCGGCGCTATCACATATGATCACGGAGGGAACGGACTTAGTTTTAGAGCTAATGGTGGTGATCATTTACACATAAACAGGCACGGTAATGTTGGTGTAGGTACTAGCAATCCCACAGTCAAACTTGATGTTCATGGAGTTATAAGTGCATCCGCAGGGTACAGTGGGTCTCATTTCTCAACTAATGACGGTAGATCTTTTATAGCAGCTGGTAATGCTGGAATTCTTGTAGTCTCTGAATCTAATGGTCAAATACAAATTTCTGATTCTAACAATAAGTTTACCAGGAATGCAGCTGCAGAAAGAATTATCATGACCAACACAGATGATAGGCTCCACATCGGTGGTGATACTGCTCCTAATGGTAAAATGGAGCTCACTGTTAAATCTGATGAAAATATCACAGGCCTGTTTATTGATTACAATAACACCGGTGGAAATAGTGCTTTAATAGTAGACTCTGAATCGACGTCAGCCATAGCAGCCAAAATTCAGGGTTTTAAAGGTCTTCAAGTTGAGCAAACAGCTAATAACGGATATGCAGCCGAATTTAAGAGAAACAGAAACAACGCTGGTAACAATCCACTGGTCAATATGCATGATGACCACACAGCTAATGAGCAGCCTACTTTACAGTTAAGACAAGACGGAACCGGTGACCTACTCAGGATGAAGGACGGTTCTGACATTGTCCACAGATTCTTGGACGGCGGAAAAGTTAGACTTGGTGGGAATGATAATGTAGGAAGTGATGTCTACATTTATATATCAGGGTCAGACAATGAGTCTGGAACAGCAACCAATAAACGAACAGGAGGAGTTGCTCTATTCGCAGGAGATGTAGTCGTCAGTGGTGGGCTTTATGTAAGCAGCAGAGTTTACAACGAAGGTGACCACGATACTTTCATAAGACCTCGAAACGATGAATGGGAAATACACGCTGGTGGAAGCCAGATGATGTCTCTTAATAAGAATGAAAATACAGTCGCCATTAACCCAGATAATGAATCAATAAGCACTGTAATTCAGGGTTCTAACAAGCAGGGTGTTGCAGTAGACGGTAGCCTTGATAGAGTTCTTATCCTTTCAGGAGGCGGAGGAAGATCAATTGATGAAGCTGCTGGTGTTGACGTGTCATTCTACGTTTCTGGGTCAACATCATCTAGAGGAACTGCTGTAAGGGGGACTTCAGTCTTTGGTGGAGATGTCGTATTATCAGGATCATTTAGAATCGGGGCTGGTAAAGCTTCAATAGCTGCTAGCACTTTTGCTGACGATCTGGTTATTGAAGGCACAGAAAGCACCGGTATCTCTATTCTCACTCCCAATAACTCACAAGGTAGAATTTATTTTGGTGATTCTGATAATGAGCAAAGAGCTTACATGATCTACGATCATAATCTCGATGTCATGAAATTTAGTGTTGCCAACGGAAACCGTGTAATCATCGATCAGGGTGGTCTAAGCGGATCATTGACAAATCTGATAAGCGGTAAGTCTTACCTCGCTGCAGGTAGCGGTGTGACAATAACTTCAGCATCAGATGGCCAGATAACAATTGCAGCTACGGGAGGCGGTGGCGGCGGTGGTTCGATCGGAGCTGTTTCTGGGTCTACTTCAGTTGGGACTGTTACAGAGATAGACTTCTCACGTCTTGGTCTTTTGCAAGACTTGGGTGGTAATAAGATAGCAGTAACCGGTACAATAGGCCCGGCTGAGGAAGGTACATACTCAGACGGCCTGTTTACAACTTTTAATCCAGAAACTCCTATTGGAACAGCAATTGATAAACTTAATGAAGTTCTAAAATTCTTAGCCCCATCACCCGCTCCGAATCTATCTCACATAGGCACAGCAGGAGGCACTGGAGTTACAGCCCTTCTATCTTTAGGATCGACCACAGGGCTGCCTTCACCTAACACTTTCAATTATGTGCTAGTTGCTGACTCTGCTGGTGTAGGATCTGCTGTAGACGTAAATCAGTCTTATACAGTTGTCACATCTTCCGGAAACATAAGAATGGGTATATTTGGCCCTAACAAAAGTGTTATTAAGGGCGACTTAGCTGATACTACAGCAGCTAATTCATACTCAAATGGAACAATAAACCATTCCGGAAGTACATTTGGAGATGCTGATCAGGGGACCTTAGTCCTTGAAGTTAATGACTCGACTGTTAGGTCTGTAGATTTGACAGACGCTGCGATAGGATCAGGAAATCCGGGAGCTGGCACCTTCTCTTCTGTAGACGGCAATAGCTCAGGATTTATAGAGTTGTCAGTCACAGGCAGCGGATTTCAGTCTAACGGTGAAGAATTTGGAATCTTTAAAAATAGAACAGGTAAGTTTCAAGTTGGTACGGGAACTCAAAGAGCCGGATGGAACTACGCTAGAGTAATTCATACAGTTGGGTCTACTTCTTACACAACAAATTATGTTGAGTGGTTTAACGCAATAAACGGTACAAATCCAAATGCTAATGATGTAAGAATAGAAGATGTAACGCTCTCTGGTTCTAAACACATCTCGGGTATTGTATACGCGAATGGTGCAACTGGTAAGTACATTTCTAGAATTGATAATTTCTACGACTTTGTCTATGCAACTAATACAATTTCTTTCTCAACAACAAATACAACAATAGCTAGTCAAACTGTTCCTTCACCAGGGACATCAGTGAATGCACATCTTAAGTCCATAGCCTTGACAGGTTCTTTTGCAGTAGATGAAGGCAGTATTAATGCCGGTACCATGGCTTCAGGAAGTATTTCAGTTAATTTCTCGGTTTCTCATCCAATTAACGCCAACATGACAAATACGGGATCTATAACATCTGCGAAATTCCTATTGTATAGTGCAAGCCAACTAGCAAATAATCAGGTTGAAGACTTTGTATATGAAGACTTTAGGCTTAAAAGCGGATCTTATTTGACACAAGGTTCAGTAGTTGCTGCTGGAAATTCATGGAATCCTACACTGCACTTGACAGCTTCCGAGGGAGAGTACCCTGGCCAAAGTGATGGATTAGCATTCTTTGCTGGTAAGTTAAAAGCTCCAAGGCAATTGACAGATAATAATGGTAACTTTACAACTTTCAATACCGACGGTCACGCTCTGGGCGCGCCGGGTTCTGGTTTTTATCAGCCTAACTATAGCGGTATTTCTTCGGGAACAAGAACTTTTTACAGGTACTTTAGAAACGAATCAGGTGCAGCTGCACGTGACTTTGATCTCTTTATATCCGGAACAAGCACAACAATCGTTCCAATAACAACCGCACTTAATTCCGGCCGAATAAGAGTATTTGCTAAGCTACCGGGAACAACAGACTTCTTAGACTTGGCACAGGCATTTATTTTTAATTCAGGCGGTCATGGTAGATATGACGGTGCTCACATAGGATCATTTAACAGCTCTCTATCTTCTGACAACGCTGTCACAAATCATGTTTCATTCGGTACTGGATCAATAGGTGCCAACGAATACGTTGTCATCAAAGTAGAAGCAGACGCGAGTTGGACAGGGCACTTAGCAGGAATGAATGCAATATTCCCTGCAGTTTCTCCTTCTGCCGTTTCAGCTGCTCCATCTGTCAATGAACTTCAAATAGATACACATTCCGGAGGAGGATCCTTCGCGAATGGAAGATTAGCATTTGGCGCTAGCAACGCAATCGGGGGCTACATAAACGTTACAGGATCCACAGCATCTAAAGGTTTTGGTACAAATGTTGATGTCAATGGAAACTTTACTTCAGTAACTAACAACAATTCAAACAAGAGATACGGTATCATAGATACGTCAGGAGGAGTCAAGACAGTCTCTGGCGATATTAATGGTGACACCAATGCTAGCGGAAATAACTTTACAGCTGATTCTTTCCAGAATGCTCACGAAGGAACCCTGAAGCTTTATGTCAATAACGCTGGAACCCCTGTACATCAACTCGACTTAGCAGGATTTTTAGGTGATGGAAATCCAGGCTCCGGAGCTGGTACTAGTACTAACGGTAACGGGTCAGGGTTCCAGGCAGTAAGTGTCGTTGCACAGGGTAAAGACAGTGATGGTTTACCAGACTTTAGACATCACTATAGAACTGCTGAGTTTGTCGTAGGGGCTGGCGATCAGAACGCAAATGGTTGGAACTGGGCTCAGGTTATTCATGACATTGATGGATCACTTAGTCAAACAGTTTTTGTTGAGTGGGTAAACGATTCAGATTCTAATAACATCACAATTAATTCAAACGCATCTTCCTCTTTCGATGCAGCTAGCTTCTACACACAGAGCGGCGTAAAATACTTTAATACAGCATTAGGTTCCGTCGCGACGGGATCAGTATTGTTTAGAGCAACTAATGTTTACTCCAATGTCTATTCTAACTCCAATCAAGCTGTTAGGCTGACAACTCTTTCTAACTTAACATGTCAAAGTATCAATGTTCAAGGATCAGAAATTGTAAACACGCTTTCTTCATCTCTATCATCTAACGGTATGGGGCTTCCACTATTAAATAATGGTGGTAACCCAAACACTGCAATAGACATTACGGGCAGCGTAACCTATACAGGAGGGCTTTCACTGCCTGGAGATGGTTCACCATTTAGTAGCCTTACTAACGTTGATCCTGTAGCTACTCTGACCCTTCGGCATCCCTTAGATTCTAACCCAACTAGCACTGTAACGATTAGCAATTTCTTAGCATACAGTGGATCTTCTGGCGCTTCAAACGCAAATACTTCAGAGAAATTTAGATCTGAGCATTTTAGATTGCAAAGTGGGTCATATGATAATCAGTCTTCAATGGATAGTCTCGGGTGGGATACTACGAAAAGTCTTCTTTCCAGTGATGCAGGACATCAAACAGGTCTTTTGGTGTACGGTCTTTCGGGTGCCAATGGCTTCTTAGTTTCTCCAAGAAACACTGCACTTCCTCAAGGTGGAGACTTTAGAACTACTAATAATCTGACTTCGCCGAAGGATAATGTCAACTACTCAGGTGTTACAAATGAAAGAAATTATTATAGATCATTCAAGAACAACACTGCTAGTGATCAAGCAGTAATCACCCTAGTAGTTAAAGGTTCAGCAACATTAGTCCCAAGATCAGGTGCAGGAGCAGACACTTTAGGTGCTAATGATAATGTGCATATATTCGTTAGAATACCCGGTAAGACTGAGTTCTTAGATGTCGCCAAAGCCGCAACTGGTGGTTTAAATGACGGAGACGGAGCTCTTAGCGGAGATAGAGATGCAACAATTGATGCTAGCGGTGCTTCTAATGAAGTAACATTTAGTTCAGCTTTCGTCGGAGGAGATCCAGCAGCTGATGGTTCTGGAGAACACTTGATTTTAAGAATTCAGGCCAGTCATCAATGGACAGGTAACATAACAGATATTGCAATTACTTGGTAATCATAGATTTGTTAGAAACATCTAACACATGAGATAAAAATGGCAGGCAAAACAAATCTTTCAGCAACGTTATTCTCACAGAAAAAACTTTTGGGAAAATCGTCGACTGGAACACATAGGGCAGACTCAAACGAACCAATTCCATCAGGTGTTCAAGTTGCTGCGTCTACTATTTTTTCTGAAGATATCCCAAGCTCTCCGCACTCGACATTATACCAAGTTCAGAGTGCTAGTCTTAATGGGGCATCAACGGTTGAGTATGTTGAGTTTGTTGTAGAACCTGTCACAGGCTCTACTTACGATGCCAATTCTTTTGACGGCGATGCTTCATCACAGGCATCAGGTATACACGCTTACAGATTAGTTTTGACTGGGACGTATAATTCTGATTCTAATAATCCAAAAGCTGGCTCTTTTCCATTTAGAAGTGATCAAATTTTGCATTGGACATTAGGTGGTCTCCAGCTAGTGGGCCCACAGTTTTCAAATGATGTACCAAACCCATACAACCTAACAGTCTACTCAGGAAGTAGAGATGTTGATGATCAAATACCCCTTTTGGACGAAATAGACTGGCAAATAGACTATTATAGCGGAATTCTATTCGTTCAAGACTTCGATGCTAATAAAATTCCTACTCGCGCTAAAGGCTACATTTATGTAGGAAATATGCTTTCTGCTAGTTTGGGTCATGCTTCTGGTAGTAATAGTGGAGGAGGAGGAGGTTCAGGAGGAGGCAAAGATGTCGGTTGGTTCCAGTCAGGTAACAGCGCAATATCAACAACAGGTTCACTTTATATAGGGACATCAACAACTTCTAATCCAGAAATATTCTTTTCTTCAGTAGGAGCTGCAACTTTTAACGAACAAGGAAGAGATGTAGACTTTAGAATTGAGACTTCTAATAAGACACATGCTTTTACTGTCGATGGCGGAACAAATCAAGTATTAATTCTTTCAGGAGGATCTGGAAGGTCTTTTAATGAACCTGGCGCTAACGATGTTAATTTTTATGTTTCGGGATCAGTTGATTCGCGAGGAACAGCCGTTAGAGGTACATCTGTCTTTGGAGGCGATGTAGTAGTCAGTGGAACTCTATATGATGGAAGCGGCAATCAAATAGCAGGTGGAGGTTCCGGAACTGTAACATCAGGAACATTTTTAGAACCAGCTTCGGGTCACTTAGTACAGACAGGTTCAGTCTCTTTAGCAGGGGCAGAAGGATTTTCTCATAAAACAACTGATGTGGGATTAGACACATTCTTTTTTGTCTCTGGCACAGTAGACTCTAGAGACACAACTACAGCAGGAACTGCTGTCTTTGGCGGAGATGTAGTTCTTTCTGGTACACTTAGTGTTAATAGGGCTCAAGCTGGTGTAGGAAGCTTTGTAACTATTACTTCTGATGGCAAGGTTGGTATTGGTTCTGACACGCCAGCTTATAAACTTTCTGTTGGTGGAAACATGGAAGTGGGAGAGTTTATCTACCACAAGAATGATGCAGACACGTTTATACAATTTGCTGACGATGCTATTGGAATTTCAGCAGGCGGTGAGCAGCTTATTACCATATCTGAAGCTGGCCAGGATATCGTAAAGATCGGAGACGGAGGGGATGTTGATTTTCAAGTGCGCACACTTGGCGACGACAACACACTATATGTTGAAGGCAGCTCCGATAGAGTGGGTGTTGGTACAAACGCGCCTGATCATAAGCTTGACGTAGCCGGTGATATCGGCATGGATGAATACATCTACCACAACGGCGATGATAACACTTTTGTCCGCTTCCAAGAAGATCAGATTCATATCAAGGCCGGCGGCCGGTCTATGATTAAGATGAAAGAAGATACCTCTGACCAGGTTCTAATTTTGTCCGGTGCAGGAGGAGCAACGAGCCCAGATCCGGCTGGCTTTGCTGACACTAACTTTTTTGTATCGGGATCTACAGACTCTCGAGGTACAGCAATACCAGGAACGTCTGTCTTTGGAGGCGATATGGTAGTCAGTGGAACTAGTCATATGGGTGGAATGATGCCCCTACAAGACAACACATACGATTTAGGATCACCATCACTAAGATTTGCAAATATTTACACCGGTGACCTCCACCTAAGAAACGAAAGAGGACACTGGCAACTGATTGAGGAAAAAGACTTTCTAACTGTAACGAATAAATTGACAGGAAAAAGATATAAAATAGTTCTTGAACCCTACGAAGACGACACCTCGCAAGATAGTTAGATTAGAAAGAAGTATAGTATGAACAAAACATTTATAACCCATGACTTATCAATAGCAGCTTATTTGCTAATGAAAGGTAAAAGTATCATAAGGGCAGACAAGAGCGGCCAAGGGAACAGGTATGTTTTTGAATTCGATGATACTTCCTTAGACTGTCAAAAATGTGCTTTAGAATTTCTATCCTCTGAGTGCAGCACTTACGATGGATACATGAGAACGCTTAGGGGCATGTTAAGAAATTCTTAAAAATTTTGTATTGTTTTAAGAATTAAGAATATTTAATGACGTTGGTCTAATTTACTGTTTGTCTGTATTGTCTTTGTGTCTTTTTGTTAATTTGGACGATACTAGTATTTTAGTTTTGTCGCTTGTTTGTAAGTTGTAGTTTTTTTAATACTACTGTATTTAATGCAGTGTAGTATTTCGTTTCTGTTTTAATGTTTTTGTTTTTTACCCAATTAAAAACAAACTAAAATAGGAGAAATATAATGGGTTTAATTCTTAATACAATTTCCGGCTCATCAGCCGGTGAAAGAGGCGCTCTTAGTGACAGACCAGTTATCGGTGTAACCGGTTCAATGGTTTTTCATCCGGACTCAGGCATTCAAGCTGCCTCACCTGATGGTACTGCCGGAAAATCTCTGGCTGACCTGCACCGCGATGCTGCTTATATCTTTAGTGGCTCAGCGGGCGGTGATGATCGTACTATTTTCTTAGGAGACGTTGTTATCTCTGGATCACTAACAGCAACAGTTGCTGGTGGTGTCGATGGTTCTGGTGGAGCAAATCAAGTCGTAACATGGGTCGATGCTGATACTGTAGACGGCGACTCAGACTTTACTTACGATGCTACTGCTGATTCTAATAACGGTGAACTTGTTCTTGGTGCAGCTGATTCTTCTACAACTAGAATCAACTTCCAAAATGGTGGTCTAAAAGTTGGTCCAATCGCACCTAATGTCGGTGGTTTGGCCGGTGCAGCAGACTTCACTACTGTCGTGTCAGGTTCTGCAGTTGCAATTTCAGGATCAAACATTGTTAGTATCGGCGGAAGTGTAACACTCGGTCCAGAAGGATCTGATCCTCTACTTGACATGACTAATCACGTCGTACACACAATCAGAGGGCACCAGGTTGAAATTTCAGGATCAGCTGGAGGCAGTGATACTGATGGTGCTAATTCAGCTATTCGCCTTAGAGCGGGTAAGCAAATTCACTTAGATGCGGTTGCAGACAGCACCGGAAAGATCTTTATGACAGCTGCTGATTACGACATCAACGCTGTAGCAAACGTCGATATTGACTCAACTGCCGGTAGCATCTCTCTCGGAGTCGCTGACGGTGGGTCAGTAACTTTAGGTAGAGCTAGTCACAACTCGATTGTTGTAACACCTCACGCTACAGCTGGAAATGAGAAAACTGCAATTGTTAACACAGCTGGTACTGCTGCTGATGCCATCAAGATCGATGCTGAATCTGGTGGTTTGACATTAGCTTCTGGTGCCGATGTTCTCAGTCTTGATGCTGACGGAACGGGTGCTGATGCTCTCAAGATGGATTCTGCTGGTGGTATTGATATTAGTTCTACTGGTGCACATCCAATTGATATCGAGTCTACCAACGCTGCTGGACACATCTCACTGAAAACTGCTCACACTGCTGGTGTTGCTGTTCATATTGACGCCGATGCTAACGCTGGATCTATCGTAGACATTGATGCTGGTATCTTGCAAATCGACGCGACGGGTGTTGCTGGAATTAACTCCGGTGGTACACTGAGCTTAGGTACTGCAAACTCTGGCGTTGCTGTTAACATTGGACACGGCACTTCGGTAGTTACAATTGGTGATGACCTTGTTGTTACTGGTGACTTAACAGTAAGTGGCGATACAGTGACACAGAATGTTGCAACAGTAACAGTTGAAGATCCACTCATCAAACTTGCTTCCGGAAACGGCGGTGGTGATACACTTGATATTGGTTTCTACGGTCTGTATGACATTGGCAGTACTGACAAGTATGCAGGTCTCTTCCGTGATACCAATGACGGTCATTTCCACTTGTTCAAGGACTTGGAAGCAGAGCCTACTACAGTTGTTAACAAATCTGGCGCTGGCTATGCTGTTGCTACTCTTGTTGCTAACCTTACTGGTGACGTAACTGGTACTTCAAGCAAAGTAACTGTCACTGACAGTACTGCAAACACTGATTTCCCAGTTGTGTTTCACGATGAGGGCAATGCTGGAGCTCTGTTAGATGACACTAGTACTTTGATCTACAACCCAAGTACCGGTCTTTTAACCGCGCCTAAGGCTGATTTCGACGGTGGTGTCACAATTGACAACATCACAATCGACGGAACAGAGATTGATCTTTCATCTGGAGACTTGACAGTTGACGTTGCAGGAGATATTCTTCTTAACGCCGGCGGTGGAGATATTCAATTCCAGAAAGCTGCTGTTGTCTACTTGCAAGCATCTGAGTCTTCTCAAAATGCTATTATCAAGCCAGGTACAGACGAAAAAGACATCATTTTCCAAGAGTTTGGTGGTACTGAAATCTTCCGTGTAGATGAGACTGCTCAGTCGATTCTCATGGGTAGCAATAAAAAGATCGAACTTGGTCATGCAGATGAGTCTATACGTGGTGATGGTACTGACATTCACTTTGAAGTTGGCGCTAATGGTGACATCAATATCCCAGCTAACATTGGACTTACTTTCGGCAACGACGGTGAGAAAATTGAAGGTGACGGAACTGATTTAACAGTTGTAGGTAACAACATTAACCTCACAGCAACATTAGACGTCAACATTCCTTCTGGCGTAGGTCTTACTTTTGCAACTGCAGAAAAGATCGAGTCTGATGGAACAGATCTTTCAATTACAGTTGGTGCAGGTGGTGATGTAAACCTTCCTTCCAATATTGGACTTACCTTTGGTGACGACGGTGAGAAGATCGAAGGTGATGGTACTGATTTAACAGTTGCTTCAAGCGGTCTGTTAAATCTCAACGCTGATAAGATCATCTTAGGAAACCACACTGAGCCTACGAGCGACAACGCTCTAGATCTTGGTGCGGCTGACAAGAGATTCAGAAACATCTACACCGGTGACCTTAATCTCCGCAATGATCGCGGAGACTGGACCCTTATTGAGGAAGAGGACTTCATTTCTTTCAGAAACAATGTGACTGGACGTCGCTTCAGAATGGTGATGGAAGACATCACTGGTCTTGGCAACTACGGTCCTGGTAACGACGGTGAAATGTAGTCCATAAAAGATTAATTTAATTTCTTCGGAAATTATTGACGTCTGGGGGAGCCCTCGCGGGCTCCCCCTTTTTCTATCTAATACTTAGAATTACATCGGCTTGAAGGAGACCAAATGCCTATTATATCAGACGGAAATAATATTATTGGCGATCAGATTTCTGATAATCATTTTGTGACGGGAACACTATTCATTTCAGGAGCATTAAGCGCTTCGATCGACAGTCTCGTTCTCGATGGTACCAGTGATGACTCTAGAACAGCAATACAATTTAAAGAAGCTGGAGAGGAAAGAGCTAAAATTAGTATTAATTCATCTAATAATTTAGAGATTCATCAACAGTTCACAAACAAACATATTGTCTTTAAGGTCAATGACGCGGGCACAACTCGCGAGGCATTTAGAATGGATGGTGCTGTCCCGGAAGTTGTTGTCAACCAAAGTTCTGACTCTCTTGTGGACTTTCGTGTAGAAACTAACTCAGATACTCATGCTCTCTTTGTAGACGGCGGCAATGAACATGTCAGAATTGATGCTTCACAAGGGCTGCATCTAAAAGACTTGTCAAGTCACCCAAACACTCCATCTAGTGGGTTTGGTGTCATTTATGTCAATGGAGATACTCCTTATTTCAAATCAGACGGTGGTACAGCAACTTCAATGATTGCTGCTGGTGGTGGTGGATCACCGGCTGGGGCAGACACACAAATTCAGTTTAATGACGGTGGGTCATTCGGTGGTGCAACAAAACTATTGTACGATGAATCCAACGGAAGACTTAAGATCGGAGACACCAACGCCCCACAAAATGTCTTAGACGTGTTCGGTAACGTTTCTGACTTTGTTGCAGTTATTGACAATGATGCAAGCTCAACAGCGCATGGTTTAAAGGTAACTTCTGACGGTGATGGGGCAGGTACTAACATCCTCGATTTAGAATCTGGTCAAACAACACTTTTTCGTGTCAGAGGTGACGGTAGAGTAGGTATTGGAAAAGTATCATCTCTTCCATCTGCAGTGCTTACAGTTTCTAGTAGTAATGATGATAGTGATATTGCCATTGCACACAAGATTCACCATATCGGTGATTCTAATACTAGTATTTCATTTGATATCGATCAAATTTCTTTCGAAGCGGGCGGCACAGAGACACTGCAGGTAACTGACGGCGAAATTCACGTTGCACAATACATCAGGCATATGGGTGATACTAACACACACATTAACTTTACTGATGATAAGATAGTCCTCAAGGCGGGCAATATTGCAATGGTTACAATGGAGGAAAAAGACTCTGCCCCGCATGAAGTCACTATTAACGATGGAGGCAACAATATAGACTTTGTCGTCGAAGATAACAGTGGTGCCACCCTCCTAATGACAGATGCTAGCACGTCTAGAGTAGGAATAGGCATAGAAGTCCCGGAAACAACATTACATGTTCACGCAGACTCAATTAACAACGGAGCTGTCACAATAAGTCAATCCGAAAATTCAGGTGATGCGTCTCAGCTGGACCTTTTAAAGTCTAGGGGTTCTGGGGCATCGCCCGCTGCAGTAGAGAATAATGATTTTATTGGTCAAGTAAGGTTTGTTGCTTTTGACGGTAATAGCTATGATAATTTTGCTGATATTTTCACACAGGCAGCGGGTACAATTAGTACGACTTCTCACCCAACAAAATTGATCATAAGAACCACACAAGCAAGTTCTACATCTCCTACAACCGCTGTGACAATAGATGAGAATCAAGATATGACAGTTGCAGGAAAAGTCTACGGAAAAATGATGCACATGACTCATCATAGATACAATGATGGATCTGGATCAGGTAAAGAATACATTCCGTGGTCAGGAACTTCTGAACAGGCTAGTCCAAATTATATCTCTCAAGGAGTCGCACCATACGCAGGTAAGTTACTTAAAGTTTTAGTTAGATCTTCTAATGCTTTAGGTTCTACAACTGTAGGAATTCATATTAACGTAGATGGAAATTCAGTTATTAACTCTTCAGCTGAAGAAGTCGAAACTGTTACAATGGGATCTGCAAATACTACCGGTACTTTTAGTTTCTCAAATGCTAATCATTTCGGTCCAGGAGACATAATAGGTGTTAGTATCGACCCATCTTCGTCACATGGCAATGTCAACGTCACATGTGTCTGGGAATATGAGATATCTTCTTAATCTATAAAATAGTTTATTAGAATACTAGTATCTATTTATCTGAGTCTATTTATAGTTTAATTAGTTTATTAGATATCTAAGTAATAAGTTATTAGAATATAGTAGTTAGAGAGTAGAGTAAATAAGAAATAGACAGCTCAGGACGTTTGTTTAAAAATTATACTATTTTTTTTCTGTGAGTATAGTTCTAAAGTTAGACGATAGAGTATTTTAGAGGTCATATGTTTAATTCACCTTTTGGTAATGTGTCGAAAGCTAGACAGCTTTCAAGTGATTCAAAAATAGTTTTCGTAGCAGATCTTTTTGCAAACGAATATGAAGGAGGAGCTGAGTTAACAACCCAAGCACTCATTGACTCTTCTCCCTTAACAGTCGAGACAGTCAAAGCTAGTCAAGTGACTCTCGAGCTCTTAGAACAAGGTCATGACAAGTACTGGATATTCGGAAACTTTTCTAGTCTTAATCAAGACTTAATTCCTACAATTGTTGCTAATATGGAATATTCCGTACTCGAATATGATTACAAATATTGCAAGTACAGATCTCCGGAAAAACATCACTATGCAGAAAAATCTGAGTGTAATTGTCACCAGTCAATGCATGGAAAAATGATATCAGCATTTTATTACGGAGCAAAAAGCCTGTGGTGGATGTCTGAAAAACAGTTAGAACATTACTTGGATAAATTTCCATTCCTTTCAGAAAAACAAAACATTGTTTTGAGTAGTGTCTTCAGTGAAGAGTATTTTGTTTTGGCAAAAGCTTTGAAAGACAAATACAAAGAAAAAGAAAGAAAAGGATGGATTGTTCTGGGATCAAATAGCTGGATAAAAGGAGCAGAACTGGCTGAGAAATGGTGTAAGGACAACGATAAAGATTATGAATTAGTGTGGGGTATACCATATCCAGAAGTTCTAGAAAAATTAGCACAAGCTGAAGGTTTTGTCTATCTTCCCATGGGAAATGATACATGTCCTAGAATGGTGATCGAAGCAAAAATGTTAGGTTGCAAGCTCGAGCTAAATGACTATGTTCAGCATAAAGATGAAATATGGTTTAACACAGAAGACGAGTTTGACACGTTTGCTTATCTTTATGCAGCTAGAAATAGATTTTGGACAGCAATTCAGGCACAAATGGAATGGTCACCATCGATTGGAAGTTATACAACAACTAGAGACTGTATTGATCAAGAATACCCATGGCGTCAATGCATAAAATCCATGTTGGGATTTTCTGATGAAGTAGTAGTAGTTGACGGAGGCTCGACAGATGGTACTTGGGAAGAATTGGAAGAGTGGGCATCCAATGAGGAAAAACTAAAAGTTTATCAAATTTCTAGAGACTGGAATCATAAACGCCATGCAGTATTTGATGGCTTGCAGAAAGCTGAAGCGAGAAAGTTGTGCACATCAGACTATCTCTGGCAAATGGACTGTGATGAAGTTGTTCATGAAGATGATTATGAAAAAATTACAAAACTTTGTAAAAATTTTCCACAAGAAGTTGACTTAGTCTGTTTACCTGTTGTTGAATACTGGGGATCAATAGAAAAAGTAAGAATGGATATTAATCCGTGGAAGTGGAGACTTTCTAGAAATAAGAGCAATATAACTCACGGTATTCCAAAGCAACTTAGAAAAGAAGATGAAGAAGGTGATCTTTATTCACTGCCCGGATCAGATGGATGTGACTACATAGACGCAGAAAGCTATGAGATAATACCTCACGGTTCTTTTTATACACAAGATGTACACAATATAAAAATAGCTGCATTATCAGGTGATGAAGAGGCTTTAAATGTCTACAATCAATGGTTTGAGTCTCTAATTGGTACTATGCCCGGTGTTCATCACTATAGTTGGTTTAACCTTCCAAGAAAAATTAAAACTTACAAGAACTACTGGTCAAAACATTGGCAAAGTTTGTACAACATAGAGCAAGAAGACACTTCAGAAAATAACATGTTTTTTGGAAAGCCATGGTCAAAAGTTACAGATCAAGAAATAGATGAGCTTTCTACTAGGCTAAGAGAAGAAACCGGCGGCCATGTTTTTCATACTTTAGTCGATTTTAACAATCCTACTCCTCACATTACTGTCAAAAGATCACAGCCTGGAGTCATGATAGATGATCAAAATTAAAATTCTCACCCCTGCTTTCAATTGTGAGAAAGAAATAGAGACTACAATTTATTCAGTGTTTGGCCAAACATTTAAAAACTGGGAATTGTTAGTTATCGATGATGTATCGACCGACAATACCGGTCAAAAAGTCTTAGACATGGCCATGGCCTGCGGTTATGATGACAGAGTAACTGTTAAAAGAAGAGAAGAAAAATACGGCGAAGTAAGAAATACAGTTGAGGAATGTCTAGAATGGGACGATGATGATGTCTGTGTGCGTCTAGATGCAGGAGACTTTTTAACAGATCTCGGTTGCTTCGAGATTTTAAATTCAATTTATGAACGTTACGATCCTGCTGTATTGTGGACAAATCAAAGATGGGCATTTACAGACTATAGTGTTTGTGGCCCTATTAATCCTGAAATTTCTCTTTATGAGCAACCATGGAAGTCTAGTCATTTAAAAACTTTTAGAGTAAAAGATTTCAAAGGGATTAATTTAAAAAACTACAAAGATGATGAAGGTAATTGGCTCATGATTGGTGGAGATCAAACTTCATTTCTTCCGATGATGGAACGCGCTCGACGAGCTGGACGACCTTTGTTATATCTCCCTAAAGTAATGTATCATTATTCGATTAATCTAGAAGATCCACAACTCTTTAAGAGTGAAAGATCTTTGTGGCAAAAAAACAGTGTAGAGCGATTACGAGAAAGAGGATATATTGAATGAAGATTTTTCTTCATAATTTTAATCCTAACTCTAATAGTGGGCCAAATAAATTTTGTAGACAACTCTTTATGGTGTTAATAAAAGAATTTGGGGTAAAGATTGTAGAAAGTCAGAATGAAGCAGACTTAGAGTTCGCGTCTATAAATTTTATTAAAGAGCCAATAAAACCATCTGTTGTAAGATTAGACGGTATATACTTCAATTCAGATCAAGACTTTGAAAGCCAAAACATACCGATAAAATACACATATGATAATGCCAGCTCAGCAATTTTTCAAACAACCTTTAACAAAGAACTAATAGAAAAATGGTTTGGGTCTAAGAAAACTTCTTTTGTAATAAATAACGGTCCAGATGAAGTCATTATTGATAATCTTAAAGCGTTACATCTAGATGGCTTAGAAGACAAAGATATCTGGTGCTGTGCTTCATCATGGAGGCCTCACAAAAGACTGAAAGACAATTTAGACTATTTTTGTGAAAATGCCTCAAAAGATGCTATCATGATAGTAGCTGGAGCAAATGCCGACAGTGAGATTATAAATAAGTACAGTAAACTTTCCGGTAACAGAGTATTCTATGCAGGAGAACTAGATTACAATACTTTGGTCTCCCTTTTCAAAAGAGCCTCTACTTTAGTCCATTTGGCCTTTTTAGATCATTGCCCAAACGTAGTAGTCGATGCACAATATGCCGGATGCAAAATAATATGCAGCTCCACAGGAGGCACTTCAGAAGTAGTTTATAATGGTAGAGTTATTCAAGAGGACCAGTGGAATTTCGAGCCTATTAAGCTTTATGACCCTCCTGAGATGAATTTTAAAAATTTTGAGTTAGTAGACGCAGATAAAAAAGATAGCCTAAGAAATATTGCAAAAAAATACTACGAAGCATTTCAAAAGACTGTCATGGCATGCGATTCATAAAAATAGCCTGTTTAATATAAACTTGACTTGATATTTTTATACTTGCTTAAGTGAGAAGTTTGTAATGAAAATATTTGTATTAGCGCCACAAGAAAATTGGATCTGTGATAGAATCTCAGAAGAATGGCATCAAAATAATCCGGAAGTAAGGTGTGATAACCCACATGAGGCAGATGTTCTTTGGCTGCTCGCCGGTTGGTGTTGGAATCACATCAAACCAGATATTTTATCTACTAAAAAAGTTGTCTTAACTGTTCATCATATAGTTCCAGATAAATTCACTGATCAAAAACACGAAGAGTTTGTAATAAGAGACCGCTATGTCAATGCTTACCACGTTCCTAATAAAAAGACAGCTTTGCTAGTCAGGCAGCTGACTCAAAAACCTATTTTTATTGTCCCGTATTGGTATGATAAGACGAAGTGGGAAGAAGAAAATCTGTTAGAAGCAAGACAAAGCTTAGGGCTTTCAAAAAATAAATTTATAGTCGGGTCTTTTCAAAGAGATACTGAGGGAGGAACAGGTCTTCCAAAATTAGAAAAAGGTCCTGATATATTTTGTGAAACTTTGAAAATTTTAAGAGAAGAAATAGATGAAACTGTTCACGTTTTGCTAGGAGGTTGGAGAAGATCTTATGTAATGAATGAGCTTCAAAGTTTGGGCATCGAATACACTCTTAACGAATTAGCAGATTTAAAAACGCTTAAAAAAATGTATGCTGCATGTGATCTTTACATCGTGTCTTCTCGTCATGAGGGAGGTCCTCAAGCAATATTTGAAGCAGCTTCTATGAAGGTTCCGATAATTTCAAGAGACGTAGGGATAGCTTCAGAAATATTATCACCTTACAGTATTTTTGACTTGCCAAAACAAATATGTTTACCTACAAAAGAGTCGATAGAGACAAACTATAAAAATGTTCAAATGTTTGAAATAAGTCATCATAAAGAAAAGTACTTGAACATGTTCAAAGCAATTGGCGAATTATAACATGCAAAGAGATGTAACACTCAAAAGTTTAGCTTCTAAGCTAAGCAAAAAACAGAAAGATTTTTATTTCATACAGGCCGGAGCAAATGACGGTGCAATGTGTGATCCTTTAGCTAATATGATCGATAGATTTGATCATTGGAAAGGAGTCTTTATTGAACCAAGCAAATTCTACATGCGGATGCTGAAGGAAAAGTATCAAGATCAAGAACAAAGATTTATTTTTGAACAATGTGCCATCAGTCTTCAGTCCGGAGAAAGAGATTTCTTTGAAGTAAAAATAGAATATTCCAATCCAATTTTGTTAAGGGCAGTAATGATCTATGGAGATGTAGAGATACCCTTTGTTTACGACCAACAGAAATGGACTCAAGCTCCCCCGGCATGGCGCAAAGCAGGTGAAGAAATAAATGTCCTAGAACATCTTAGGGGTCAAGGAAGTTTTTTTCTAGAAAATATAGTCAATTCTCTTATATCCACAAGAGATAGGATGAATGTTAAATGGAAGGGTGGGTCACCAGATGCGGAGTCTCCATGGTCTCTTGTCTTTAGAAACTTAGATACAGACCCAGAAAGCTACATAAATAAATTTAAAGTAAAATGCAAGACGATAAATGATATTATCTACGAAAACAATATAAAGAAAATTGATCTGCTACAGACAGACCTTCAAGGTTACGATGGTGAATTGATTTTAAGCTTAGAAAGCTTTAAAATAAAGCCTAAGATAATAAACTTTGAAAGTCATATGATGAATGAAGAGACAAAAAGCAAAATTAAAAAAATAATGATTAAAAATGGTTATGAGGGAAAAATTTCTAATAGCGCTGATAGTCTTTTTTACAGACCAGAAGAGGTTTTAATTTAAGGTATAAAATGAAAAAAAGAGCATTAATCACCGGAATTAACGGCATGGACGGAAGTCACATGGCAGACTTTCTATTAAAAAAAGATTATGAAGTTTACGGGATGGAAAGAAGATCATCTGTAAAAAATAGAATTAATACGGCTCACTTAGAAAGTAAAATAACATTTCTTACGGGTGACTTGACTGATCAAAATTCTCTCTTGAGAGTATTAAAAGAATCAGATCCAGACGAAGTGTACAATTTCGCTTCTCAGTCTTTTGTGGGAGAAAGCTGGAACACGCCAGAACAAACTTCAGATGTAACAGGTTTGGGTGTACTTAGAATACTTGAGGCAATCAGAGAGTACGGAAAAGAATTAAGATTTTATCAAGCTAGCAGTTCAGAAATGTTCGGCCGAATGGTGGAGAATCCTGCCTCTGAATCAACTCCGTTTTATCCAAGAAGCCCTTATGGAGTAGCTAAGCTTTATGGTCACTGGATTACAAAGAACTATAGAGAATCTTATGACATGTTCAATGTGTCAGGCATACTTTTTAATCACGAGTCTGAAAGAAGAGGTATTGAATTTGTAACAAGAAAAATCTCAGATGGAGTTGCCAGGATACATCTAAACCTAGTAGATCATATATCTTTAGGTAATTTAGATTCGAAAAGAGACTGGGGATACGCGCCTGATTATGTAGAGGCCGCTTGGCAAATGCTTCAGCTAGATTCACCTGATGATTTTGTTATCGCGACAGGAGAAACACATTCTATAAGAGACTTTTTAGATGCTGCATTCTCTATTGTGGGTATTGACGACTGGTCTTCATATGTGAAACAAGACCCAAGATACATGAGACCTGCAGAGGTTGACGTCTTAAGAGGTAATTACACAAAAGCAAAAAATGTAATGGGATGGAAACCTAAGACAGACTTTAAAGATTTGGTAAGAAAGATGGTAGAGTCAGATATATCTTTACTTAAGGAAAAGATTAAGTGAAGCTTTATTCTTTAAATACACCCTGCTGGTCTGACTATGATTCTAAAAACACAGCTGGAAGTGAATTGATAAAAGATCCACTTTCAGACCATTTTACCTTCATGTTTTATAACTTTATGAAGTTTGGGCTAGTTGATGATGTCACAATATTCTTAGAAGAAAAAAGAATAAAAAGAGGTATTACTAGTAAAGTTTTTGAGACAGAATACGGCAAAATGAAAATAGAGCCATCTAGTAATATTTCTAATATGCAGCTGGAAGAGAATCAGTTTGTTTATGCATGGTCTAAGTGGGAAGAATGTGAATCACTAAAAAACAATTTTGTAATTGTTAATCCCATGTTTAGTGGAAGAAACTATCCAAAGTGCTTCAAAAAAGGCGTTCACAATTATGCTTTAATCGAAGGTGAGCCCTTTTCTGACACTGTGCCAGATTGGATGCCATATTCAGTTTTTAGATACACAACCCAAGATTTTTGTGACATAACAGACGATACTAGAAGTAAGAGTACAAAGATTTATGACTGGGTAATGGTGAGCTCATTCGACCCAAGGAAAAGACACATACAGTTTTTAAACGAGATGGTAAAAAAAGCTCAAACAAAGAAAATGAGAGGTTGCATTATAGGTAGAAATCCTGACAACAAAGGATATAGAAACAGCACACACGAAGTTTTAGAAAGCGTCAAGTCTATTATAAAACACTACAACTTAGACGTAGATATCTTTCTTAATGTCGGTCAAGATCTTAAAAAAGATCTTATGTTATCTAGCAGATGTTTTGTTTGCGCTTCAGCTTTGGATAATGGCCCGCGGGCTATGGTTGAAGCGACACAAGCAGGCCTTCCATTAATTTCTATGCCGCATATAGGAAGTTCTGACTTAATAATACCTGAAGTAACAGGTGAAATAGTAACAGACTTTCAGGAATTTCCTACTGTTGTTGAAAAAGTTATTAAAAATGAAGAGCAATATGACAAGCATAAAAATGCTAAAATGTTAATGCCTAAAAATGTTTATCCTAATTTAATCAAAAACTTAAGAGAGAGAAAAGATGGTTGATTTAAACGCTAGCGTATTTGGTGAAAGTAGTCAAGTAGTAGAAATGCCAGAAAGAACAGGCAATATTAAAAAAATCTTTATAAATGAAAAGCTTCAGAATTTAGGCTACGAAGTCGAAGACTTTTCTTTAGGAGACTTTGATTTTATCGGAGAGTTTACTGCCAAAAAACAAAGGTCACCTGATAGTGATCTATATAAGAAGGTCGGCGCATTTTTTAGACCCAACTATGAAAGAGGTTTGCTGATAAACGCACTCATAAGAAAGTATGATGTAAAGTCATATCTAGAGATAGGCTATGGAAGGGGATATTCCTGCTTCTGTGCAGCAAAAACAATGTCTGATTTAGGAAGAGGCACCGTTACAACAGTCGATCCTGCATTAGACAAAGAACAGGTTGAAAGTCTTGCCAAAGTTTTCCCAAGAGATTGGTTTGAAATGATATCTTTTTATAAGGAAACATCAGACAACTTTTTTACTATGAATGAAAATAAAAAATTTGATATGATTTATATCGATGGAGATCACAGGTATAGTCAGGTATTAAAAGATTGGACCAACTCAAAAGACTTGTTTGAAAAAGTTATCTTGTTTGATGATTATCACCTTCCAGGAAAAGTTCAAAAAGACATGGAAGTATCTAGTTTGGTTGATTCTTTAGAGTATGATTCTAAAGAATTGGTAATTCAAGATCGAAGAATATTTGTTGATGACCGAGGCTGGACCGATGACCAGATAGACTACGGTCAAGTAATAATAACTAGGTGAGAAGTAAAATGAAAATGTTAGTCAATAGAAAGCCTGTAGACGGCCCATGGGGTGGCGGAAATAACTTCATTAAAGGACTGGTAAAACATGCACCAGACCATGGTTTTACCCCGGTGCATGAATTTCATGATGATATTGACTTAATCTTTATGATAGACCCACGCTACAGCGACTTAAAAATTTCAATTAATGAAATCGCAGCTTATAAGAAATGGAGACCACAAACAAAAGTAATCTACAGAATAAATGAGTGTGATCAACGCAAAGGTCTTACAGATGATATAGATCCAGTCATAAATGCGTCTAGTAAAGTTACTGATATGTGCCTGTTTATATCAAATTGGATTCTAGACTATCATGTTAAAGATAGCTGGGATTGTGATAAAAATCATGTGATATACTCCGGTACGAATACAGACCATTTCAAAGAAAGAGAAAAAATAGATAACAGTAAAGTTAACATAGTTACTCATCACTGGTCAGACAATCCTCTTAAAGGTCAGGACATATACCAGCTCTTAGATAACTGGCTGTCAGATAATGAAGATTATACTTTTTCTTACATCGGTAGAACTAAGGGCGAATTTAAAAATTCTATAATTGTACCCCCAACATTCGGTGAGGATCTCGGAAAAAAACTTTCTTCTTATGATGTTTATGTGTCTGCTTCTAGATGGGATCCTGGCCCTAACCACATTATAGAAAGCTTAGCGTGTAATTTACCAACATACGCACATTCTGAGTCGGGAGGTGGTGTAGAACTAGTAGGAGAAAGCCACGTATACGATAACTTTAATCAGTTGATTAAGATACTAGAGAGCAAAAAATTCGAAAAAAATCAAGGCATAGAACCTACAAACTGGAGCCAGTGCATTGATAGGTACTTTCAACATATTCTAAAACTATTTTAAAATGATAACAGCTGGTTTAATAGGAGCAGGAAGATGGGGCAGAGTGCTTGCTAAATCATTTTCTAGAAAGTGTACTATTAAAACAGTAACATCTTTAGGTAATCCTGGTAACATAGAAAAACTAAAAAAAATTCTACCAAGTGTCAAAGAAGGCAACCTAAAAGATATCTTAGAAGATCCAACAATAAATGCTGTTATTATTGCTGCACCTATTAAAAATCTTTCAAACATAGCTATTCAATGTCTAGACTCAAACAAGCATGTTTTTTTAGAGAAACCAGCCGGCCAGAATAAAAAAGAAATATTAGAAATTATCAAAGCTAAGAAAGACAAGGTTTGCTTAGTAGACTATCTATTTTTAGAAGACCCTTCTTACAAGGCATTCAAAAATGCTATTAGTAGTTTAAAAATAACAGAATTTTCCACTTCATGGAAAAAATGGGGATCCTTTAATAACGACATACTTCTAAATTTAGTTACACACGAATTAGCAATGCTCTTTGATCTTTTTGGAAAAAGCCTATCAGTAAAAGATTTCAATATCTTTGAAGACAGTTGCAGAATTAAATTGGCCGCAAAACAAACAAAGATTTCAGTCATTATAGACAGAAGATCTTCAACTTCTAAAAAGCTTGTAACTTGTATCTCAAATGAAAGCAGCTACCACTGGAGCCCTGGTTTGTTTTCATTCTGGGACAAGGAATCAAATGAAGACTCGCCTATTTTTGAGAAAGATGTTGATTTGGTCGACATACAGAGAGACAGGTTTATTCACCATGTCCTTGAAGACGATGGATTTTCTAATTTAGAAATAGCTTGTAATATTATCAACATAATTGATGAGATGACACAAGAATGAGAATAGCTGTAATCGGAGCGGGAATATTTGGAACAACGATAGCACTTAAGCTTTGCAAAGATCATCAGGTAACACTTTTTGAAAAGAATGATGACATAATGACAGCAGCTAGTAGGACAAATCAATTAAGACTTCATAGAGGCTACCATTACCCAAGAAGTCCAGATACAGTCAAGTCTTTGCTTGAATCAATACAATTCTTTGTAGAAGAGTATCGTGAAGCTGTTGTTGATGAATATGATCACTTTTATGCAATAGCTTCAGAAAACTCTTTAGTAACTTCAGATCAATATATTAATTTTTGTGACCATCATAATTTAGAATATGAAATAATTGATAAATTTGAATGGGTTAATAATGAAAAGATAGACCTTACAGTGAAAGTTAAAGAAAGTCTTTTAGATTATCAAGAAGTTTATCATATTATCAAGAGCAGAATCGAAAAATCAAGATTAGAAACTAAATTTAAAACAGAATTTAACAGAGAAATAATTGATAATTTTGATTTAGTCATTAATGCCACATACGCAGACATCAACGATGTTTTATTAAATAGAAATCAAAGGCAATATCAGTTTGAAGTATGCGAAAAAATAGCTGTAGAAATGCCTGACGAAATGAAGGAAAAAAGCATTGTCGTAATGGACGGTCCGTTTATGTGTGTGGATCCCTACGGAAGATCAGGCCTCTCTCTCTTAGGCAATGTTGTTCATGCAATTCATCACACAAACACTGGAATCAAGCCTGTTGTACCGAGTGAAATAAAAAGTTATCTTAATAAAGGGTTGGTAAAAAATCCGAGTATTACTAAATTTTCCAGCTTTGTAGAGGCAGGATCTGAATACATACCTGAAATTAAAAATGCTGTTTACCGAGGTTCAATGTTTACAGTGAGAGCAGTCCTTCCAAACATGGATAAAACAGACGGAAGGCCCACAGTCATCGGTTATCCAGAAGAAAAAGTTGTAAATGTATTCTCTGGAAAAATAGATACATGCGTTTCAGCTGCTAATAGCTTGGTGCGACAATTGAGTTAATAAAATGAAAAATGAAAAAATAAGCATAGGATTTGCAATAGATAAACCTCAGACTTTTCAGACTATTGAAAAACTATTAAGAGAATCAATACGACGTGGACATCCATGCACTGTATATTCATGCTTTGATATGACATCAGCATTTGATGAAAATGATCGTCGATCTTTTAAGAATATAGTAATACATGACAAAAATGTTTTGGTGTCTGTCGTTTCAGAGTCTGTTAATGACTTTGATGCTTTTGTTGGAATAAATCTTTTTAATAAAGGGTGGGGAAAGCTTTATAGCATAGCTAAAAATAATGTCTTTGCAGTTGAATACTGCTGGAATGAAATATACAACACTAGCATTTCTGTTGTTTCGCAGCCAAGAGGATTCAAAACAGAAGCCCGGCTTTTCTGCAATAGTAATCAAACAAAAAAAATGATCGAGACTAATAGAAGTTCTTCAAAAAATCTAATATCTTTAGGGAGTACTTGGTTTGAGCTTTTGTCTTCTATGAAAATAGGCACAAAAAGTAAAAAAATAGTCTTTCTATCTCCTCATAACAGCATGTATGGATTTGACAAAGACTTAAAAGTCAAAGTAGAGTTAATGTTAAAAAACTTAAGAGACTTCTGTGATAAAAAAGGTATGACTTTGTGGTTAAAAGATAGAAGAAAATATAGAAGCCGTTATACAGAAACGATAAATTGGGACATGATTGTATACGATGATGATCCACACGATCACATCGAATGCTACAAGGACGCAGAATTAGCAATAAGTTTCTGCTCTTCAGGGATAAACGAGTTTTCTTTTTTGGAGGTGCCTTACCTGTGTGTCTGCCCTGAATATCAAGAAAGACTGAATCCGCAAATACACAAAGTTTATTACTCCGGAGAGATAATCGATGACAAGCATTGCGCCTCAGTATCATCAAAAGATATGACTAGCTATGAAGAACTAAGCAGAAAAATAGAAAATCTCATAGCTTCAGAAAAAAGCTGGAATGAATTTCAAGATAGACACTTTTTAGGCGATCACAAGAATGCATCTTGTAGAATATTAGATTTTATAGAGCAAAAAATTGAGACAAATAAGTAACTTACAGCTTTCAGGTAATAATGTTTTAAACTGGTTTTTTCAAGT
>MDTD01202036.1_pt1 | contig 28200 bp, 25 predicted proteins | sample 811221 | NCBI WGS metagenome assembly MDTD01 (sample SAMN05326646, study PRJNA326480) | marine metagenome | isolation source: seawater | place: Pacific Ocean: South West | collected 2011 | reverse complement strand
CCCATTTCGAACTCGAACGTTAAGGGCTCCAGCGCCGATGGTACTTTGTCTTAAGGCATGGGAGAGTAGGACATTGCCAGGTCTACTAAACGTGAAAGTTACTTCACGATAAAATCAATAAAGGTTTTTATTCTCATATGAAAATTCTTGTTACAGGCGGAGCTGGCTATATCGGCTCTCATATGGTAAAGTTCCTACAGGACAGAAATTTCAATGTTGATGTAATTGACAACTTTTCTACAGGCAATGATTGGGCAATAAAGAATTGCACCGTTTATAAAATTGACTTACGAGATATCAATGCCTTAGATAACATTCTATCTAACAATAGTTACAATGCGGTATTTCATTTTGCTGCAAAGTCTCTAGTAAGTGAGTCTTTTGCCTGTGAACAAGAATATCTTGAAAACAATGTTACTGCATCTAAAAATCTATTGGATGGAATTATAAAATACGATATTAAAAATATAATATTTTCGTCCAGCGCTTCTGTTTTCGGAGAAGTCAATTCAGTTAAAATTAATGAAAATCATCCGAAATCTCCGCTCAATCCTTACGGGAAGAGTAAGTTAATGTGTGAGCAAATTTTACTTGATCATGCTAGAGATCTAAATGTAAATTGCGCTATTCTCCGCTATTTTAACGCCGCTGGTGCAGATGAGGGCGGCCAAATAGGTGAATTTCATGAACCGGAAACTCATCTTATTCCCACTATTTTAAATAGCCTATTAAATAAAAAAAATTTGTTAAGAGTTTATGGGAATAATTATAAAACAAAAGACGGAACTTGCATACGAGACTACGTTCATGTCAATGATTTAGTCAATGCACATTTTCTTGCCTATAAAAAATTAATTGAAAGCGATGGTTGTTTTGATTTTAATCTTGGAAATGCTAATGGATTTTCAGTACTTGAAATAATAAAAGCATGTGAGTCAGTTACAGGCATGAAAGTAAATTATAAATTTGTAAATAAAAGACAAGGTGAACCTGGAATTCTCATAGCAGATAATTCTAAAGCAATATCTGAATTAGAATGGAAAATTGTTCATAGTGATATTACTAATATTATCAACACTGCTTGGAGATGGCATAAAAGACTTTATAATGAATTTATCTAGATATATGTTATTAATATTTATATGACTATTACAGTCGCAGGTTTAGGGTATGTAGGAATCTCTATGGCGGTATTGCTATCAAGGAAACATAGAGTTATCTGTTACGATATTGATAAAAAAAAATTAGAATATATCGATAAGAGAAAATCACCAATAGATGATCCTGAGGTAAATAATTTTTTTAGAATAAAAAAACTAAATTTGTCTTCAACATCTTCATCAAAAATAGCATTTAAAAATAGTAAATTTGTGATTATTTGTACTCCTACTAATTATGACCCTATGACCAATCAGTTTGATACGTCATCAATAAAAACAGTGATTTCTGATGTATTAAAAAATAATAAGAATAAAACAACTATTGTGATTAAGTCCACAGTCCCTGTTGGCTTCACAAAAGAAATGAGGAAATTTTTTTCATATAAAAATATTTTTTTCTCTCCAGAATTTCTTAGAGAAGGCTCTGCATTAAAAGATAATCTTTATCCATCCAGAGTAATAATAGGGAGTAAGAGTGCTCACGCGAAAATATTTGCCAATTTATTGATGGATGCTGCTAAAGCTACAAGAGACAAAATTCCGCTACTTTATATGAATTCTAATGAAGCTGAGGCGGTCAAGCTATTTGCCAACACTTACCTTGCAATGAGAATTGCATATTTTAATGAATTGGACAGTTATTGCTCTGCAAAAAAACTTGACACAATTTCTGTTATAAATGGAATTGGTCATGATAATAGAATCGGTAATTATTATAATAATCCTTCATTTGGTTACGGAGGTTATTGCTTACCTAAAGATACTCAGCAATTACGAAATAATTTTGAAGATGTTCCCAACAGCATAATTCAAGCTATTGTCGACGCAAATTCAACTAGAAAAGACTTTATTGCAAGTTCGATATTAAAACTAAAACCTAAAACTGTTGGTATTTACAGATTAGTTATGAAAGAAGGCTCAGATAATTTTAGAGATAGTGCTATCCAAGGAATTATGAAAAGGATTAAAGCTAAAGGTATCGAAATAATACTTTACGAACCACTATTAAAAGAAAAGACTTTTTTTAACTCTAAAGTAATTAAAAAATTAGACAGATTTAAAAAGAATAGTAGTTTAATTGTAGCTAATAGACTAAACACTGATTTGAAAGATGTGCGGGAAAAAGTTTTTACAAGAGATATTTTTGAAAGGGATTAATCAACATTTTTAATATCCCTAAGTTGAATATTTTGCAGTTTGACACATAAAGGCTTGTAATGTATCTTCCATTTCTTGTTTATAAATGCTTTGCATTTTATTTTAACGCGGGGTGGAGCAGTCTGGTAGCTCGTCAGGCTCATAACCTGAAGGTCGTAGGTTCAAATCCTACCCCCGCAACCAAATGAAATTTATAAAAGATTTTGATGAATAATTTCGTAGATGAGAGAATTATAACATTTCGTTGGATGATAGTCATACTTAAAAGTGAGCTCCTTATTATTTTTGCAAATTTCTTCAACCATTAAACTAGTCTTATATTTTTTTTTGATTTCTTTAGATGAATATTTTATTTCATCATAACTAAAAGATATAAGTGAAATATCCAAAACCTTTTCAAAATAGTCACGCAACTTACCACCTTGTTTTGTATCTGCATAATCAAGTAAGACAATTACTTTGCTTTTGTCATAATTTGTTTTACTAAAAGTAATTAATGTCTCTAAAAGCTTTTGAGTTTTTACGAAATCATCTTCGGCATAAAACCATCTTTTACTTATTTGGCCTCCTAAAATATTTGAACTTTTCTCATATTTACTAGTCAATAAATAAAAGCTCATTCTTGTAATTACATATTTTTTTAAATATGAAATACATTGAAAAATATTATTACAATTTGAAATAAAACTGGAATTGACCTCAGATTTTTGATGAAAGAAATTTGGGCCGTGAATATTAAATGAAGTTTTTCCAACATTTCTATTAACATGGTCATCTATGGCTCTGTAAAGGATTAAAATTTCCTTATCACTACTTTTACAGTTTACTTGTTCATTATTATCGATCAAAATTGCAAGTGAATTGTTTAAGCCAAAACCAGGAATAGACAAATTTATCGTTGATAAGCCTTGACTCTCTAGCATACCTTGCAAGGTATCATCAAAATCTAAACCCCATCCAAAATTATGAGAACCTCCCAAAAGGATGACATCAGAGCAGAAATGATTAATACTTTTATCGTTTTTAACTCTCAAACCATTTGAAATTTTGTAATCAGCTTCAAAAATTTTGATAATTTTATTATCTTTTAAATAAGATTTTTTTGAGTGATACAATCCGTCCTTAAAAAGATATCCTGACGGAAATTCTTTCGAATAAATTCTTGTTTTTTTCTCATAAAAAGAACCCTCGTCTATTATTTCAACATTAATTGGTTGTTGTAATTTTAAAAAATTAAAATTAAAAAAATAATTTGATGTGTCAAATATTAAAAATGAAAATGATATACTTGTTATAATTATATATATAAGTAAAAAATTAGATTTTAAAATTTCTTTAATAAATAAAAGAAAGGTAATTACAACTAAAGAATGAAGGCATAAAAAAAAATATCCCTCTATAATTGAGTCTATTGAAATAGAAAGAAAGAAAACAAGACAGATAAAAAGTGAAAAATACTTGAAGATATTTTTAAATTTAAATAAACTTATTTGATTAAGCGCCATACTAATATTTTAGATATATAAGTGAAATTCATTTTTTAGTTGTTATAATGTTAATGATAATTTCAATTTAATTATTTAATAACTAAAGTAAATAATTTCATAAAAAATATTGATTGTAAAATTGTAAGTGAAGCATATTAGTTTGTAAGGCTGATAACATTTAGATCAAAAGTTCAAATGCTGCATTTATAAGTAATTTTACTAAATTTAAATATTAATTTATTTTTTTTCATGTATTAAATTGAATAATTAAACTTAAATAACTAAATGAAAAAAAAATTGGCTATAATTGGATTAGGTTATGTTGGACTTCCTCTGGCAGTAGCATTTGCAAAAAAAAAGTTTGATGTAATTGGTTTTGATATTAATCAATCACGAATTAAAGAACTTGGAAAGGGGCATGATAGTACTCTAGAAATTGAAGATAGTTTACTATTGTCAGTTCAAAATAATTTAACTTTTTCGTCAAATTTAAAAAATATTGAAGACTGCAATATTTTCATAATAACTGTACAAACCCCAATTGATAAAAATAAATTACCAGATTTAAAGCCTTTAATCAAAGCATCGAAGTCTGTCGGAACAGTATTGAGTAAAAATGATATCGTCATATATGAGTCAACAGTTTATCCTGGCGCAACTGAAGAAATATGTGTTCCAGAACTAGAAAAAGTTTCAGGTTTAAAATTTAATGAGGATTTTTTCTGTGGCTATAGTCCAGAACGAATTAATCCAGGTGATAAAGTAAATACAATAGAAAAAATTAAAAAAATTACTAGTGGATCCACACCAAAAATTGCTGAAGAAGTTGATAAATTATATAAACAAATTATTTCTGCGGGAACATTTAAAGCTAAAAATATAAAAGTAGCAGAAGCAGCAAAAGTTATTGAGAATACTCAAAGAGATTTAAATATTGCTTTTATAAATGAAATTTCTGTTATCTTACAACGCTTAGATTTAGATACTCTTGAAGTATTAGAGGCTGCAGGTAGTAAATGGAATTTTCTTCCCTTCAGACCTGGGTTGGTTGGAGGTCACTGCATAGGAGTTGATCCTTATTATCTTATTCATGCAGCTGAAAAAGCTAAATATGATCCAAAACTAATTTCAGCCAGTCGGAGTATTAATGATGGAGTTGCTAACCATATAACTAAAGAGATCATCAGAAGAATGAAAGAAAATAGTATTGATATTAAGAAAAGCACAGTTGGTATTCTGGGGATTACATTTAAAGAAAATTGTCCTGACGTGCGTAATACTAAAGTTGTTGATATTGTTAATGAATTAAAAAAATCAAATATTAATGTAGTTATTGTTGACCCTTGGGCAAATGAATTGCAGCTTAAAGAGACTTATAATATCACCTTGGGCGAAATAGATTGTGATAAACAAGTAGATAGTTTAATTGTTGCTGTGGGTCACAGAGAATTTAGATCAAAGTCACCTCAAGAGCTTATGAAATTATGTAGAGGGCCAAATCCGGTAATAGTTGATGTGAAATCTCTCTATAAAAAAGAAGATCTATTAGCTCAGGGATTCACTGTATTTCGCCTTTAAGAATTTATTAAGTTTTTTTTTAATATAGAATAAGACAAACTATGAATAATTTAATTTCTGTTGTTGGTTGTGGTCACTGGGGAAAAAACTTGATTAGAAATTTCTTTAACTTGAACTCACTTTTCTCAATTTGTGACTCGAATACAGAACTCGCAAAAAGATATGCTGATCAATATAATGTTAGAGAACAAACATTTACTGATATTTTAAATGACTCAAATATTCAAGGTGTTGTTTTAGCTGTTCCTGCAAAAATGCATGCCTCGATGGCCATGAAGGTAATGAATTCTGGAAAACATGTTTTTGTCGAAAAGCCGTTAGCAATGAATGAGTCTGAAGCAGAAATGATGATCAATGCTTCTAAAGACAATAATGTACAGCTGATGGTTGGACATTTAATGCAATATCACCCTATTTTTACGAAAATCAAACAATTAGTAGATGCTGGAGAAATAGGTGAATTAAGTTATATTTATTCAAATCGTCTTAGTTTTGGTAAAGTGCGATCCGAGGAGGACGTTATATGGAGTTTTGCTCCCCATGATATTTCGATGATCTTATCTTTGGTAGATCATGAACCTAAGTTTGTGAGAACTAACTCTTTTTCTATTCTTCAAAAAAATATTTCAGATAACGCGACAATACAAATAGAGTTTGCCTCAGGTTTAAGATCAAATATTTCAGTATCATGGGTAAATCCATATAAAGAACAGAAGTTAGTTGTAACTGGCAAGGATGCAATGTTGGTATTTGATGATACAAAGCCATGGAATGAAAAATTAGGATTATACTCATATAAAGTGATAACGACTAAGCATTCAATCAATTTAGAAAAATCAAATGTTAATTATATTAAAGTCAAAGAAGAAGAGCCTCTAAAAAATGAATGCCAACACTTTATAGACGTGGTAAAAAAAAACATAAAACCATTGACTGATAAATCTGAGGGATTGAATGTAGTTAGAGTTTTAACTGCTGCCTCTCAATCTCAAAGGGAAAATAAGGTAGTAAGGATCAAAAACAATGAATAATAAATATGGTTTTAATAACGTATTTATACATGACACATCTTTCGTGGATGAAAATGTAGTTATTGGACAAGGTACTAAGATTTGGCATTTTAGTCATATTTTAAAAAATTGTTCAATTGGAAATGATTGTTCATTTGGGCAAAACGTAGTATTGGGACCAGAAGTTATAATTGGAAATAATGTCAAAGTTCAAAATAATGTGAGCGTGTATGAGGGAGTAACATTAGAAGATGATGTATTTTGTGGTCCTTCTTGTGTTTTTACTAATGTGTATAATCCAAGATCAGAAATAGTTCGTAAAAATCAATACCGTAAAACTCTAATAAAACGAGGAGCAACATTAGGTGCAAATTGTACAATTGTTTGTGGGGTTACAATTGGAAAATATGCTTTCATAGGTGCTGGTGCAGTTATAAATAAAGATATTCCTGATTATGCTTTAATGGTTGGAGTGCCGGCAGTACAGATCGGATGGATGAGCGAGTATGGTGAACAGTTAGATTTACCTCTCAGTGGTCAATCTGAAACTAAATGCAAACATACAAACAAAAAATACCATTTGAAAAATGGTCTCGTGACACAAATAAAGTAAATATGAAAATAGATTTTGCAAATTTACAATTCCAGTATCAAAAATATAAAAAAGAAATTGATACCAATCTTCAGGCAGTTTTGAACAAATCAAATTATATTTTAGGGGAAGAGGTAAGCATCCTAGAACAAGAGTTACAAAATTTTACAGGTGCCAAATATGCAGTAACATGTTCTTCTGGAACTGATGCAATTTTACTTGCCTTAATGACACTAGATATTCAGCCAGGAGATGAGGTAATTACAACTCCGTTCACATGGATATCTACCGGTGAAATGATTGCGTTATTGGGAGCAACTCCTGTTTATGTTGATATAGAGCCTGATACCTACAATATAAATGCAAATCTTATTGAGTCAGCAATTACAAAAAAAACTAAAGCTATAATGCCTGTAAGCCTTTATGGCCAACCTGCGGAAATGGATTTGATATCAGAAATTGCAAAAAATTATAATTTAAAAGTAATTGTTGATGGAGCTCAAAGTTTTGGTTCTACGTATAAAAATAAAACTGATAGTAATTTAGGAGATATATCTATTACAAGTTTTTTTCCATCAAAACCTCTGGGTTGCTATGGTGATGGTGGGGCGGTATTCACTAATGACATTGATTATGCCAATAAAATTAAACTTTTGAGAATACATGGACAAAATAAAAGATACCATCATCAATACATAGGCATTGGGGGACGTTTAGATACTATACAGGCTGGAATATTGCTTGCTAAACTTAAATACTTTAAAGATGAACTTAAAGACCGAGAAAAAGTTGCAAAATATTATACTGAACGATTGGCTGATATTTTAAAAACTCCAACTATAAAATCTGAAAGAACAAGTGCTTGGGCACAGTACACTTTGAGAACTAAAAATCGTGATACTTTGAAAGCCAATCTAACAAAAAATGATATTCCAACTTCTATATTTTATCCCGTGCCACTTCATCTTCAGGAATGCTTTAAATATTTAAAATATAATGAAAATGACTTCCCAATTTCGGAAAAAGCTTCAAATGAAGTTATGAGTATACCAATGAATCCATTTTTAACCGATCAACAATTAGATTACATTATTTTAAATATAAGAGAAAATATCTTATAATTTTTATGATAAAAATTTCTACTTTGATTGGAACAAGACCCCAATTTATTAAAGCTGCTGCTATTTCTAGAATAATCAAAAATGAATTTAGTAATGTATTTCAGGAAACCATTATTCACACAGGTCAGCATTACGACAAAAATATGTCAGAACTTTTTTTTGAGGAGCTTGATATCCCTCCTCCACTTCATAATATGAATATATCATCATTAAAACATGGAGAAATGACAGGAAAAATGGTTATTGAGTTTGAGTCATTTCTTTTAGAAAATAAAACTGACTACGTATTATTGTACGGAGATACCAATACAACTCTTGCAGGTATGCTTGCATCAATAAAATTAGGAATTCCAGTCGCTCATGTTGAAGCTGGTTTACGCTCACATAATTTAATGATGCCAGAGGAAATGAATAGAATACTAGTTGACAGATTGTCAAAATTTTTATTTTGTCCAACACTTCAAGCTGTTAATAATCTTTCGCTTGAGGGGATAAAAGAGGGGGTTCATCAAGTTGGTGATGTAATGTTTGATATAGCTTTATATTACAGAGACAAGGCTAAACTTCACAGCAATATTTTGTTAAACTATAATTTACAACCAAATGAGTTTTACTTAGTAACTTGTCATAGACCAGAAAATACAAATTATAAAGTTCGTTTGAAAGAAATTTTCTTAGCTATAGCTGAACTAGCGGTCTCAAGTAAAGTTATTTTTCCATTGCACCCAAGAACTAAAAAATATTTAGCGAAATATCAAATGTTAGACTTATTAAATGATGTTATTGTAACGGAGCCTCTATCATTTATGGATACAATTATATTGGAACAATCAGCAAAAGCAATTCTAACGGACTCAGGAGGGATACAAAAAGAAGCATTCTTTTATGGTGTACCTTGTGTTACGATGAGAGATGAAACCGAGTGGGTTGAAACTGTAGAATTAGGCTGGAATGTAATTACGGGAGCAAATAAAAATAAAATTCTTAATGCCGTTGAATCTATAAGTACCGGTGAGTCTGGAGCAACCCCATATGGTGATGGTCAGGCGGCAAGAAAAATTTTAGAAGTTTTAGGAAAATAATCATGATAATTATTTTATTGCCAGCATTTAATGAGGAAGAATCTTTCGCTCCTCTTATGAAGAAGCTCAAGACAACATTAAATGCATTAAAGGAGGAATATCGTATTATAGTTTGTAATGATGGAAGTACAGATAATACTCAGGAAATTTTAGAAAATTACTCTCAATTTTTTACATTAGATATCATTAAACATCCGTTGAACAGAGGACTAGGAGAAACCGTCAGGGATTTATTTGAACGGGCAGAGACAATTGCATCAGATGGTGATGTAATTATTAGACTTGATTGTGATGATACTCATGAGCCTAAATATATTCCTTCACTTATAAATAAAGTAAGAAGTGGCTATGATGTAGCAGTTGCTTCAAGATTTGAGGAGGGTGGAAGTCAGTATGGAGTTAATGTATATCGTTCATTCATCAGTAGATGTGCAAATTTATTTATGAAGTTTTTTTTTCCAATTAAGGGTCTTAAAGAATATTCTTGTGGGTATAGATGCTATAATGCAAAAATTATTAAAAAAGCAATAAAGTTTTATAAAAATGAGTTTATTCAATTAAAAGGCTTGGGTTTTACTTGTACATTAGAGAAAACAATAAAGTTAAAAATTATTGGGGCCAAATTCGCAGAAGTACCTTTTAAACTCCGCTATGATCAGAAGGTAACTGAAAGTAAAATGATTAGTAGCATCACTACTCTTGGTTATTTCATTTTAGTAATCCTTTACTATTGGCCTTTTGGGGGATGGAAAATGAAATATAAAAAAAAACTTAGGAATTAACGCGTCTTGTATATGTGCGGATTTGTATCAATACATACTGAAAACAAAAATCTATCAGACTCATTTCCAATTCTAGACAAGATGCTCTCAAAAATTACTCATCGAGGTCCTGACGGTGAAGGTAAAACTTATATACCTAACAAAGCTATATTTGGTCATAGGAGGTTAGCAATAATAGATATTGAGAATGGACAGCAGCCAATGTGTTCAGAGGATCAGAGATTTACAATAGTTTTTAATGGAGAAATTTATAATTATATAGAACTTAGAGAAATGCTAAAAAAAGAAGGTGTCTTTTTTAGAACATCTTCTGATACTGAAGTTTTATTTAAATTATTAATAAAAAAAGGAACTGATTCTTTGGAGTTTCTTAATGGCATGTTCTCATTCATTTTTCATGACAGTAAAACTAATAACTGGATAGTTGCAAGAGATCATTTTGGAATTAAACCACTATATTATGCCCAATGCGGATCAGATCTTGTTTTTGCATCTGAAATCAAATCCATTTTGGAGCATCCTCATATCAAAGCTGAAAGGGACGAATATTCTCTACAACATTATCTGTCATTTCAATTTTGTTTAGATAATAGAACGTTATTTAGAGGAATTAATAAAGTTAGACCTGGTCATTTTGTTACCGGAAATGGTTCTAAAATTAATAAAGAAGTATGCTATTGGGAAGCCAATTATCAAATTGATACTGTTAATACAGAAGAATGGTTTGAGCATCAATTAAAAGATTTATTAGAAGATAGTATGAATTTGCAAATGCGCTCAGATGTTCCAGTCGGAGCCTACTTATCTGGAGGAATTGACTCAAGTCTTGTATGTGCTTTGGCTTCAAAAAAATCAAAGAATCCACTTCCTATGTTTCATGGGAAATTTAATGAAGGACCTAAATATGATGAGTCATATTTTGCAAAAGAGCTTGTTAAATTTTCAAATGGAAATTATTTTGAAATAATTCCAAGCGCAGAAGATTTTGTAAAAACACTTCCTCAACTTATTTATGCACTAGACGAACCATTAGCCGGACCAGGCGTTTATCCTCAGTATGCAACAAGTAAGGAGGCTTCCAATCACGTCAAAGTAGTACTAGGTGGTCAGGGTGGAGATGAGATTTTTGGAGGATATGTCAGATATTTAGTTGGTTATCTTGAGCAAGCACTAAAAGGTGCAATTTTTGGAACTCAAGAAGAAGGTAAGCATTTAGTTACGCTTGAAACTATAGTTCCAAACTTATCTATTTTAAAGCAATATTCACCGCTACTTTCACACTTTTGGAGTAAGGGATTATTCCAAAACATGGATGAAAGATACTTTCATCTAATTGATAGAAGTCAGGGACTAAGGTCAGTGTTAAATCGTGATTTATATGAAAGTTTTAACAAAGAAAAAATCTTCTCAGACTTTAAAGATATTTTTAATAAACCTAAAACAAAATCTTATATCAATAAAATGACTTTTTTTGATCAAAATACTCTGCTGCCTGCACTTCTTCAAATTGAAGATAGAGTAGGAATGTCAGTTTCTATTGAATCAAGAGTACCTCTATTAGATTATAGAATTGTTGATTTAGTTAGAAGGTTACCGCCTGCGTTAAAGTTTCAAGGTGGAAAAACAAAGCATATCTTGAAAAAAAGTATTAAGGATTGGCTTCCTAATAAAATTCTACATAGAAAAGATAAGATGGGATTTCCTGTACCATTACAGGAATGGATGGTTAAAGGAATTGTAAGGGATTTTGTTAGTGATACCCTTTTATCACAAAAAAGCCTCAATAGGAATGTTTACAATAAGACTGCACTAGAAAATATTATTGATAGTCAGGGTGTTGGTGGAAGACAATTATGGGGCGCATTATGTTTAGAACTTTGGCATCAAGCATTTATTGATGGAAACTAAGTTTAACTTTTTACCATCAAAAAAAGAAATACAGGATCATTCAGTTCTGTCATTATCTCAATTTTGGAAAAATAATAAAAATCTTATCGAGAATTTACCTATTAAAAGAAAGGTGATTAGTATTGATCCAGGAACACCATTAAAACTTAGTTCAGTTCTATTACCTGATTGGGCAAAGCATCATGGGGTAAATAATTGTTTATTAGTTCCCTCTGAATGCTTACCAAGCAATTATAGTGGTAACATAGCTGATCTTTGGAGAGAAATTGATTGGTTTTTAGCAATCTTTTTGATGATTGAATGTTGGCATGAAAGATTGTGGGAAAACAAATTTGGTCCCATACATTCATATAGTTTTAGATTGAAAGGATGGGATGAAAGGGCTTGGGAGCGAGCATGGGTTAACAGGATTGGTTTATTTCTAAGAGAATGGGTAGCATTTAATATTGGAGAATCCTCTGAAATAATCTTTGGTAAACAAGGCGAAGGAAAAATAAATATGACTCATGATGTTGATGCGGTAGAAAAGACTTGGGCAATAAGGTTTAAGCAATCAGCATTTATATTATTTAATGCATTAAGGGCTTTATATAATGGTAAATATTATGTCGCTATTAAAAAAATTAAAAACTCTTTTGTTTTCTTTTTTACAAATGAAGATTGGTTTATTTTTGATAAATTATTATCATACGAAAAAAATGCCAAAATTCAAAGTACATTTCATTTTTATAGTGACTTAAATAAAAAGAACTATAAGAAAATTTTGATTGATCCAAGTTATAAGATTAATTCAAAGAAATTAAGAAAACTTCTTGCTAACATACGATCAAATAATCACAAAATTGGACTACACCCAGGTTTTGAGACATGGAATAGTGTAGATGATTTATATAAACAGAAAAAAAATCTCGAAGAAATTTCTGGCATTTCTATTTCAAATGTTCGTCAACACTGGTTACGCTTTTCGTGGAATTCTACTTGGGACTGTCAGCAATCAGTTGGACTGAAACTAGATACTACTCTGATGTTCAATGATAGACCTGGTTTTCGAAATTCAAGCTCATTAGTATGGAGTCCATGGAATATAAAAAAAAATAAAGCATATGATATAAAAGCTATGCCATCAATTTTAATGGACTCCCATTTTTATGACTATATGGATTTAGATGATGGTGAGCGAGTACATTTGATGGATTATTGGATAAAAGAATGTCAAGGTGTATCTGGAGAGTCATCAATTCTTTGGCATCCTCATACTTTAACAAATGATTATGGATGGTCTAATGGTTTTTTTGAGATATTAAGTAAAATAAAACAGTAATTAGGGAAGTAATAATTGAAAAAAAATACGTACTTAGAGGAGATTAAAAAAAATTTACCTAGAGCTTTGTCACTAATTGATAGTGATCGATCTAGTCAAACATACGGCATTGGGGATAGATACTATTGGGCGTGGGGTCTTATAGATTTTGGTAATGGAACATTTCAAGGTATGGCTAATGGTCTTGCTAGATTATGGAAGAATGACTTATGGCCATATCTAACACCAAAAAAGACCTTTATAAATCGTATTGACTCGTTATTTATTGGAGCAAAATATTTAACTAATCGAGATGGAAGTCTTCAAGAATCTTTTCCTAACGAGGGCTCTTATTGTGTAACTGCTTTAGTTGCATTTGATTTAATTTGTACAATAGATTTGATGAAAGATGATGTGAATTCTGAAACTATTAATAGATGGACTAAAATAGTAAAGCCAATGATCAAATATTTAGTAGAGTCTGATGAGACACATGCTATTATTTCAAATCATCTTGCTACAAGTGTTGCTGCTTTAGTATTATGGTGTCAACTAGGTCCCGATCATAAAGCTGAGAAAAAAGCTAGAGAACTGCTTAAAAGGATTTTGCTGAATCAATCTTCTGAAGGATGGTTCAATGAGTATGGAGGGGCAGATCCTGGTTATCAGAGTTTATGTATTTATTATTTATCATTCGTTCATGCAGCCAAGCCTGAATGGGGTTTGGAAGAGCCTCTTAGAAGATCTTCTCAATTCTTGTCGTACTGTGCACATCCCGATGGTTCTTTTGGAGGTTATTATGGAAGTAGATACACAAGATTTTATTATCCATCAGGTTTATTATCACTAAGTCATGAAGACCAGATTGCTAATTCTTTATCTATGTTCATGGCAAAAAGTATAGACCAAGGCCGAGTAGTTAACTTATCAAGTATAGATGAACCAAATTTTGTGCCGATGTTTAATTCTTATTGTCATGCTGCTACATTAAGTAATTCTAGTCATAAAAAATCAATAGTTTCAAATATTCCTATTAATTCAAATAAATCATTTTCCAAAATCTTTTTTGATTCTGGTCTATATTTTGAAAAAGGTAAAAACTATTATACCATAATCAATCTTAAAAAAGGTGGTACAATATATCATTTCAAAAATAATGTTATTCATACATTAAATACAGGAATAATAATTAAAAATAAATTTAATAGAATTGGTAGCAGTAATTCTAAAGGAAGCTTTTCATTTTCTAAAGATGAAAGAACAGTAAAGGCAGTGTCACAAATAACAACCATGCCGAAAAAAGTTACCAGGCCCTGGCAATTTCTTGTTCTTCGAATTTTAAATCTTACGTTTCTTAGATCATACTGGTTGAGAGAGTTGTTTAAGCAATTTCTGGTAAAATTTTTAATTAAAGAGAATCAGCCGTGGAAAGTAAGCAATATTAGAACAATAAAATTAGGAAAAAATCTGTCTTTTTATGACGATATAAATTTGCCTAAGGGCTATAAAATTATTGACGATCAATCTAAATTCGTTCCAATTCATATGGCCAGCCAAGGATATTGGCAAATACAAGATGAGGATGCTTTGAAATGATTCCAAGATTTAAGCCAAACTTTGGAATATCAGAATTTCAAAGAATTTTTAGATTTAATAGAAATTCTGTTGAAAAGTTTGAGAGAGAATTTGCTAAAAAATTTAATGCAGTTGATGCTGTTGCTTTTCCATATGGGCGATCAGCGCAATGGGCATTTCTAAAAGCAGTTCAACTAGAAAATGCGGAAGTTATAATGCCCGCATATACTTGTTCTGTTGTTGCTCACGCAATATCTCTAAGTGGTAATATTCCTAAATTTATAGATATTGATTTAGATAATTTTAATATGAATCTTGAAAAACTCGAAGAAGCAATAAATGATCGAACAAAAGGTATAATTGCGACCCATACATTTGGTTATGCTCAAGATATAGATAAGTTAGAAAAAATTATAAGAAATGCTGAAAAAAAATTTGGAAGTAAGATTTATTTAATTCAAGACTGCTGTCATGCGTTCAGTGCTGAGTACAATGGAAGGCAAATAAGTTTATCTGGTGACGTTGCAATATATGCATTTAATATAAGTAAAACAATGAGTTCGATATTTGGCGGCATGCTAACTTTTCAAGATGAAAGTTTAGCAAAAAAGGTTAGGTTATGGAGAGATAAAAACTTTTTTGAACCAGGTATAATAAAAGCAATTAAAAGAAGAATTTACTTAGCGTTAGTTTATATTGCTTTCAATAAAATTTTTTACAAGTTTACATGGCTACTTCAAAATAAGACTAAAGTATTAGATAGGCTTACGAAGGCATATCATTTAGATGAAAAAATCCATTTCCCTCCAGATTATCGAGATAAGATGCTAAATATTGAGGCTGCTGTTGGATTAGCTCAATTAAAAAAATATCCAGATATTATTAAAAACAGAATAAAGAAAGTAAAGATGTACGATAAAAGTCTCACAAGAAGAGAGGGCTGGAAATTTCCACCAATTATTGAAGGTTCCACATATTCTCACTATGTGGTATTAGTTCCGAATAAAGAAAAAGTTATTGAGGAGTTTGCTTCAAAAGGAGAACATCTTGGAGAGTTAATACAATATGTAGTTCCATTATTAAATTGTTACAAACAAAATGAAGAAATATCCGACTATCCTAATTCAGTAAGGGCTTCAAAAGAGTCTATTAATTTTAATGTAACCAATTAGTACTATTTAATTAGAGCAAAAAATGTTAATAATAAACTTTAAATACTTAGAAAAATTCTACATTATTGGAGAAATTAATGCATCCAGGTATATCATTTAAGCAAAGAGTTAGTGAGAACAAAATTCTTCCACTTGTTGGAGTGCATGACATTTTTTCAGCCACTATTGCGGCAAAACACTTTGAAGGAGTCTTTTGTAGTGGTTTAAGTTATGCAGCTAGTTCATACGGAAAACCAGATGTTGGCTTCGTTAATTGGAGAGATATGATTGATTTTTCAACTAGGTTAAGGGCAATTATTCCTGAAAAACATATTCTTGTTGATATAGATGATGGTTTTGGGGATGAAAATGTATGCTCAAGTACTGTTAAGGAGCTTGATCTTCATAATCTCTCAGCTGTAATGCTTGAAGATCAAAGTAGACCAAGAAAATGTGGGCATTATGATGGTAAAGTACTAATTTCTATTGAAGAATATATTATTAAACTTAGGTCAGCATTAAATAATCGAGAGTCTTTATTTATTATCGCGCGTACAGACGAGACAGATTATGTAAAGGGAATAGAGAGAGTTTCAAAATACGAAGAAGCAGGTGCTGACGCTGTCATGGTTGAGGCAGTTAAAAATATAAATGAAATAAAAGAGATTTCAAAAAATGTATCTGTACCTATAATGGTTAATCAGATACATGGTGGTAAATCACCTAATTTTTCACTTAAAGAACTTGAAGATGCTGGCGTATCTATAGTTATATATAGTAGTCCGACACTTTTTGCTGCTCAACATGGTATAGAAAATTATTTAATAAAATTAAAAGATCAAGAAAAGTTGCACGATGATGGAACAGTTTCCTTTGAAGAATTCAATAAATTAATTTATAGCAGATTTGATCTAACTTAATTTATCTTTAAAGTTTTAATCTATGAGACAATATAATAAAATTGGTGGCATACATGATTTTACAGAAAATATTTACTATTCAAGTGAAGAGATCGATCATTTAATAAAAAAAAAAACTGCTACATTTCTTAATTTAAACATCAAAAAAGGAGACAATGTAATCATTGCTCATGGTAATAATTATTTATTTTTCTGTGACTTGCTCTCACTCTGGAACATAGGAGCATGCGTAATACCTGTAGATCCAGGAATTTCTAACAATGAATTACATAATTTAATTAAACACTCAGATTGTAAAATGGTAATTTTCAGAGGATCAGCTTCTTATGAAAAGTTGTCAGAAGATCAGCAAAAAAATCTAAAGATAGTTGATACAGAGAAATATGAGAATGATTTAAAAAGTTTTGATAATAAATATGTAAGTTTGTCACTAGATGGTAATGCACTCATGCTTTATACATCTGGGTCAACAGGAGTACCGAAAGGTGTTTTACATACTCACAGGTCCTTAAGTAATAAGATGTTTGCACTTAGAGAAAGCTTAGGACTTGAGGATTTTAAAACATCCTTAAATCTTCTTCCTACCCATTTTGGTCATGGGCTTATTTGTAATTGTCTCTTCCCATTTTTAAATGGAAAAGATTTGATAGTTTTGCCCTCTTTTAGTCTAGATATTTTATCAAAATTAGGGAATATAATAGATCGATATAGTGTTACATTTATGAGTTCTGTTCCAGCGGTTTGGAAAATTGCAACACTCCAAGCTGAAGGTCCTAAAAACAATTCTCTTAAAAGAGTTCATTGCGGTTCAGCTCCACTAGGTAATGATTTAATTCAAAAAATTAAAAAATGGTCTCAAATTAAAAAAATATATAACACATATGGCATAACTGAGACTGGCAGTTGGATAGCGGGTTCTGAAAATAATCCAGCAAATATTGAAGATGGTTTCATTGGTCAACCATGGGGGTCTGAATTCTTAATTACTATTGAGGATAATAATGAAATTATTAATAATTGTGTAAATTTCACTGAATGCAAAGAAAATGAACTAGGATACGTTTGGGTCAAAACAGCATCATTAATGAAAGAATACTATAAAAGAGAAGATTTAACTAAAGAATTTATATTTAACTCATGGTTCTTCACTGGAGATAAGGGCTTTCTTGACCTCAATGGCAATCTTTACCTTAGAGGTAGAGTGAGAAATGAAATTAATAAAGGAGGTATTAAAGTAATGCCTGAAGACATAGATATTCAGCTAGAAAAAAATGAAAATGTAGTTGAAGCTTGTGCATTTGGTATTGAAGACACAATATCAGGCCAAGATGTCAATGTTGCCATTGTCTTAAAGCACGGTATTGAAGTTAATGAAGTAAAGTCTTGGCTAAGAGATAAAATATCTTCCTATAAATTTCCTACAAAATGGTACGTTCTAGACGCCATACCAAAAACAGAAAGAGGCAAAGTAAATAGACAAGCAGTTGCTAAATTTTGCACAGAAAATAAAAATTAATGCAAGACATTCAAGATAAAATAAAATTAATAGTTAAAGATTTGATTGATTTGAATGGTGACATTGATGAAAATTACAAAATTGGCCCAGACTCAGGGTGGGATTCTCTTACGATAGTAAGACTGATAGTGATCTTGGAAGAACAATTAGATATAAAATTGAAAATTGATTTTTTTTCAGAACAAAAAAGTATTATGGATATTTGTAGATATAAAGATGAAAAATAAAGATAAAAATTTATTTACAAAAATATGCAACAAGTTAGGTATAGCAATTTCTGTAAATCATCAAAATGAAAGTTTAATTTTTTACATTAAATGGTTCTTTTCAGACTGGAAAAATAATTTTTTGTGTCAATTTGCAAAAAGTAACTGGATAATTGGTTCTACATTATCAATTCAGAAACTAAGGCCAATGCTCAATAGATGGCGAGGTGTTAAAATTGGTAAGTTTGTTGCCATATCTGATAATACAATAATTGGACTAACTTATCCGGAAGATATTGAAATTGGCAACCACTGCAGAATATCTGCAAATGTTGTATTAGAAGAACATGGAAGAGATCTTTCTGATTTCAGAATTGGAAAGTCAATATTAGATCTCAAAGTTTATAGAAAGAAAATTATAATTGAGGACTACGTTCATATTGGTGTTGGTGCAATTATAATGCCCGGCGTAAGAATCGGCAGAGGGTCAGTTATTGGAGCTGGATCAGTAGTTAGATCGTCTGTACCAGAATATTCACTAGTAGTAGGAAATCCTGCTGAGATTGTCTATAAATTTCCTGAATAAATTATATGATTTTATTTTATGAGTGAAAAAAAATATTTTGATAAACATTGGAACACTCACAATCATGTAATACCTAATGAAAAAATTAAAGTAGCAAGAAACTTTTTATTTCCAGTACTAAGTCAAATAAGTAATAGAAAAGAATTCAATAGATTTAAAATACTTGATGTTGGTTGTGGTGATGGGGTTCACTATCAAGTCATAGACAATTTAAATAGTAATATAGATTTTAGCGGAATAGATATTTCAGATGAAGTTATATCAAGTCTGAAAAAAATGCATAATAAAAAAAATAATGCACACTTTGTACCAGCTGATGCTCTAAAGCTTCCATTTTCAGATGAATTGTTTGATACAGTTTTCTCCTTTGGAGTTTTAGGTTACACCCCTGATCCATATAAGGGATTTATTGAGAAAGTACGAGTTTTAAAAACTGGTGGTAAAATTGGTATTTGGCTTTATCCTAGAAAAAGTGGAATTTCGGGATTAATTTTTAATTTCATAAGATTTATTGCAATTAATTCACCAGACTACATTAAAGCAAGAATTGCTGATTTAATTGTTCCTTTTTTATATTTTTTACCTACAAGATCAGGTTTAAATCTATCCAATGCAACGTTCGCTCAATGTAGAGAGGTTGTTATGGTTAATATAGCTCCTGATGATTTAGTTTTTTTTGAAAAAGAGCAAATTATAAATTGGTTTATAAAAAACAATATTAAAATTGATTATGATGATGAAAAGAATCCGATAACTATATGGGGTACAAAATTATAATCTAAAACCCAATTTTTTTTATTATGAACCGTCTCAAACAACTCTTCAATGACTCAAGTGTTTATGGGGTAGGTGGTGTTCTTGCTAAAAGTATATCTTTTTTAGTTTTACCTATTTATACGAGAATATTTTCTCTTGAAGAATATGGATCGATTGAAATGATGGCAGTGATTGTTAGTCTTTTAATTGCCATTTTAATTATGGGCACTGATTCCGCACAATCTTTTTTTTTTGCAGAACAAAAGAAGGGTGGTAAAAATAAACAAAAAATTTTAATAAGTGCCATCTTACAGTGGCGATTACTATCTGGTGCAATTATTATTATAATGGCAACAGCACTCACACCACTAATTAACAAATATCTCTTCAATAGCGACTTAACTATTTTCATTTTTATTGTTGCATTTTCTCAAGCTATATTTGCAACACTGATGAGTCAGAGTATTGAGGTGCTAAGATTATTGTTTAAACCTTGGCCATATGTATTTCTGAATTTTTTATTATCTGTTATCTCGGCAAGTTTAATTATCTTTCTAGTGACATTATTTGATCTTGGTATTCTAGGATATTTCTTGGGAACAACCGTATCATCATTAATACTTTGCCTAATTGGATGGTTTACTGTTCGAGATTATATTAATTTTCAGAAAATTCATTATGAGTGGTGGCCAAGATTACTCAAGTTTGGATTGCCTTTACTACCAACTGGCATAGCATTTTACTTAATGAGTTCTATGGATAGATGGTTCATACAATATTATCATGGTTCAGAAGTATTAGGTATATATGCTGTTGGGGCTAAATTCGCAATGTTGGTTGCAATAATTGTTGAAACATTTCGTCAGGCATGGTGGCCTATTGCCATGGATTCAATACATAGCATTGACGGTCCGGAGACATTAAGAATGATATCAAGACTTTATATCGGCCTGGGTGTTCCAGCTATCATAATTTTAGCTTTATTATCGGAGTATCTAGTAACTCTATTTACACCTGCGATATATTATTCTGCTTGGCCGATAGTTAGTATCTTAGCTTGGCAATCCTTTTTTTATGGATTTTATATGATTGGTTCAATTGGTATTTGGAAATCTGAAAAAACATTCTATTCTATGTTCTTAATGGGTGGCGCAACAGCAATCAATTTAATACTAAATCTTCTTTTGGTTCCAAAATATGCGGCCATTGGGGCTTCTGTATCTACAGTAATTTCTTTTTTATTTTGGATAATATCAGCTGTAATTGTAAGTGAATATCTCTGGAGAATAAGGCATCAGTTTTATTTGATAATATTTCAAGTACTTATAGGTATGATTATAGTATCAATAATTGTTTTGGATCTTCTTCCTAGAAATAGCTTTTTTGAAATTTCTGCTATAACCCTTTCCATTATAATGGCAATTTATGCCTTTCAAAAAGAACATCGAAGGAAAATACAAAATTATATAAAACACTTTTTTACTCAAAGATTTCAGAATGATTAAATCACTGTCATTATTAATAAAACATTTTGGTATTTTTACGTTAATTAGATTTATTTTTTATCCAATAATACTCCTCTTTTGGGGTCCTTACAGATTCATTGTAACTTTATGGAATTCAAGAATACTAGCTAAAGGAAAATGGTCAGATTATATAAGTTTCGGTGTTCCACAAAGTTTAAACCAATTATTCTATAGAACCCAAATCATTAACATTGATCGATATGGTAGGAATGGAATTAGTCCATATTTAAGCCTAGGCAATTATCATCTAGGATATTGGTGGCACTTGTCTCTGCCCGCTTCTTATATTTATTATGCAATGGGAGCAGTTTTACCAATATTCTCTTTATTCGGATGGTTATTCATGCATTCTTTTTGGCTTATTGATCCCAATACTGATATCAATTATTTTTTTTTAGTAATCATTTTAGTAATATTTAGCTCAACTTTTTTTGCGAATACGTTTGTTATTCAAAATTACAATTCTCTAGGATGGATTCTTTTTCCTCTTGCTATATGGGCTCTTCATAATGAGTTTATTTTTCTGCTTCCATTAATTTGGCTTATAATCAGCCTTGGTAGTATAACAGTTGTTTTAATGGGATTTCTATTATCATTAGTTATTGCAATAAATGATCAAAACTTTTTAATATTTTTTACATTCATTCCAGTAATTATAAAAATACTCTTTCATTTCTATTGGTCATTATCACTAGACTCAAAAACTAATAACGCACCAGGTTTAAAAAAATCTCTAATAAGAACTGTTAAATCTATTGGAATTAGTTCAATAGGAGTAAAATATAAAAGAGTTTCATCAAAATCTGTATCAAAAACATTTATCTTATTTTTACTTATTTACCTACAGTTCGGGATAATAGTTTTTTATCTAGATGAAAGCTCGGCAATTATTTGGACCGCTGGTATACTGATATTTATTATTAATAACTTAGCTATTAGATTTGCTGATGTTCAAAGTATTCATATGCTAATGCTTTCAGTAGCTACATACTTAGCTATAACAGTAACATCACCTTTGTTAATCATGTCTTTCTGGTTAGTAATTTCTCCACCTCCTTATGTATTAAATGATAGAGTAAGTAATTCCCCAATTGATTTACCTAGTCCTCTATCACCTTTTAACATCCAGAAAATTATTGAAAAAGTTGAGTTTTTTCTTCGAACTATAAATCAAAATGATAGAGTTTTATTTACTTTTGATAACCCGAACGGAAATTATGAAAATGTTTTTGATGGTTACAGAAGTCTTTTAGAAGTACCTTTGTATGTTGCAACTAAAAGAAAATTTCTATTAATTCCGAGTTGGTGGGCAGTGTTTGAAAATAATTTTGAGGGTGCAAAAGATTTTTGGGGAAGGGAAATAGAAAAAGTAAATGAAAATGTAGAAAAATTTAATGCAAATTACGTTATCACGTATAATCAAGAGTCATCTGATATTGATTCTTTTATTTCTAATGGTTATTCACCTATAAGTGAAATTGACTGGTCTAATCTCTCAGACGAACTATTAGACGAAGCAGTATGGCAATCAAAGACGCCTCCAAAATGGATTTTATACAAAGTTGTAAATAATTTAAAAGTTTAATTGAAATTAAATTTCCGGTTTTTTTTTAAACTAAAAAAATTATTAATATATTTTAAAATTAAATAACAAAAACTATTATTATTTAAGAAATTCAGTTAAATAGCTTTTAATGTAACAATATAAAATATAAAGTATAAACCTAATATGCTAAAAATCGCACTAATTGGTTGTGGTCGTATCGCCAAAAGACATTCTGAGCTTCTTGGTTCGAGTCAAATAAGGGGAGCTTCATTGTGTGCTGTTTGTGATATTGATGAGAGTAAAGCGAGTATAATTGGAAAGCAATTTAAAGTCCCTTATTATACTGATATGCACGTTATGGCAAAATCTGAAAAAATTGATGTTTTCGTTATTCTGACTGAAAGTGGCAATCATGCAAAAAATGTAATTGAATTAACTCAATATTCAAAGCACTTAGTAGTGGAAAAACCAATGGCTTTAACTTTACATGATGCAGACGCTATGACTCAGGCTTGTAAGAATGCTGGTATAAAATTATTTGTAATTAAACAAAACCGTTTTAATGTTCCAGTTATTAAATTACGTGAGGCTTTAGTATCAGGACGATTTGGAAAACTTGTATTAGGTACAGTACGAGTTCGCTGGTGCAGACAACAAGAATACTATGATCAAGATAAATGGCGAGGAACATGGCTCATGGATGGTGGAGTTTTAACGAATCAAGCTAGTCATCATATAGACTTACTTCAATGGATGATGGGAGATATAACCAGTGTTTTTGCAACAAGCACTAAAGCTCTAGCTAAAATTGAGGCAGAAGATACAGCTGTAGTAACTTTGAAATTTTCTAATGGCGCGCTTGGTATTATTGAAGCTACTACAGCAACCAGACCAAATGATTTGGAAGGATCAATTTCAATTCTAGGAGAAGGAGGAACTGTTGAAATTGGTGGCTTTGCAGTAAATAAATTGAAAATATGGAACTTTTCTAAACCGATAGCTGGTGATGATAGAGTTATGGAAGATTTTTCTGTTAATCCTCCGAACGTTTATGGATTTGGTCACAAAGCGTATTATGATTATGTCGTTGATTGTATTTCAAATAACGGCCCTCACTTGGTCGATGGAGAAACAGGAAAGAAAAGCCTAAGATTAATCAATGCAATCTATGTGTCTATTGAAACTGGGAAAGAAATTGTTCTATCATCGAATGATAAACAATCCAAGTTGGGATCATAATAAATAATAAAAAAATTTGTGAATAAAGATTAGAAAATGGATATCAAAGTACCTTTTAATGATCTAAGGAAACAGTATTTAGAATTAAAAAATGAGATTAATTTTGTAATTCAAGATGTGATTGATAAATCATTATTTGTAAGAGGAACCTATGTAGAAAAATTTGAAGATATGTTTGCTCAAGAGATAGGTGTTGATCATTGTATTTCAGTGGCCAATGGTACAGATGCACTTTACATTGCAATGAAAGCGCTTGGTGTTCAAGAGGGAGACGAAGTAATCGTTCCAGCTCACTCATGGATATCTACAAGCGAAACTGTCACTCAAGCAAATGGAAAGGTAATATTCTGTGATACTTATTTAGATACATTTACTATAGATCCAGGAGAAATTGAGAGAAAAATAACATCAAGAACTGTTGGTATAATACCTGTCCACTTATACGGCCAACCTGCAGATATGGACAGGATAACAGATATAGCTAAGAAATATAATTTATGGATTATTGAGGATTGTGCTCAAGCTCATTTAGCAAAATTTAAAGGAAAAACAGTGGGAACCTTCGGTAATGCTGCTACATTTTCTTTTTACCCCGGTAAGAATTTGGGTGCAATGGGAGACGCTGGTGCAATTGTTACTAATGACAATTCAATTGCTGAAAAAGCCGCCATGTTTGCACGTCATGGAGGATTAAAGAAAGGTAGTCATCAAATTGAAGGAGTTAACAGTAGAATGGATGGCATTCAAGCTGCAATTCTATCAGTTAAGTTGCCACATTTAAGGAGCTGGACAAATGATCGTCAAAAAATTGCAGAATGTTACAGTAATAAATTGAAAGATTTAAAAAGTCTAAATATTCCCAAAACTGAAAAAGATCGAGAACATGTTTGGCACCTTTATGTAATCAAACATGCAAAAAGAGATAGTTTAGCAAAACATTTGTTAGAAAATGGAATTCAAACCGTAATTAATTACCCGATTGCGTTGCCTTTTTTGCCTGCTTATGAAAAATTTAATTATAATGCTAAAGACTTTCCAAATGCCTTTTCAAATCAATCTATCATTTTATCACTACCGATTTATCCAAATATGGGAGATGAAGTCATCGACTATGTTAGTGATAAAATAAGCTTGATAGATTAATGGTTATTAGAATTAAATATCTTTATTTATTAAATATCTTTATTTAAAGTAAATAAAATGAAAGCTGTAATACTAGCAGGAGGTTCGGGAACAAGAATTTCTGAGGAAACAAATCTCCGACCAAAACCAATGATTGAAATAGGTGGAAAGCCAATTCTTTGGCACATAATGAAAACTTATTCTTCACATGGTATAAATGAATTTATTATTTGTTGTGGTTATAAAGGATACATAATTAAAGAATTTTTCAATAATTACTTTTTACACCAATCTGATGTTACATTTAACATGCAAGATAATAGTATGAAAGTTCACCAAAACTTGGCAGAACCATGGAAAGTGACTTTAGTTGATACTGGAGAAGACACAATGACCGGGGGAAGGCTTAAAAGAGTAAGAAGTTATATTAAAGAAGATAAATCTTTTTGTTTTACATATGGTGATGGAGTGGGGAACATAAATATTTCTGATTTAGTAAAATTTCACCACAGTCATGGAAAGTCTGCTACTTTGACAGCAACCAGACCACCTGGTCGATACGGTGCGTTAAAATTTGGTCCAAACGATATAGTTGAAAGTTTTAAAGAAAAGCCTGAGGGAGACGGTAGCTGGATTAATGGAGGTTTTTTTGTTTTAAGTCCTAGTGTTATTGATTTAATTGAAGGCGATGAAACCACCTGGGAATCAGAACCCTTAATCACCCTTGCTGAAGAAAATCAACTCTATGCATTTAAACATAGGGGGTTTTGGCAGCCAATGGATACATTAAGAGAAAAAAATATGCTTAATGAGTTATGGCATAAAGGCAATGCTCCCTGGAAAACATGGAAATAAATCCTAAATTTTGGAAAGGCAGATCTGTTTTCATTACTGGTCATACAGGTTTTAAGGGTGGATGGTTAGCTCTTTGGCTCACTGAAATGGGTGCTAAAGTATACGGTTATTCACTTGAAGCTCCCACAAGCCCAAGTTTTTTTGATGCAGTAAATTTAAAGAATAAAATTCAAAATTCTGCTAAAGGTGATATTCGTAATTTATCAAGTTTAAGAAACTCTATTCAAGAGGCGAAGCCATCTGTAATTTTTCATATGGCAGCACAACCTTTAGTAAGGAAGTCTTATCAAGATCCTGTAGAAACCTTTATGACTAATCTTATTGGTACAATTAATGTTTACGAGTCTGTGAGAAAAACTAATGCTGTTGAAGCAATTGTAAACATTACTACTGATAAATGTTATGAGAATCAGGAACAGGATCGTCCGTATTATGAGGATGATAGATTGGGAGGTTATGATCCTTACTCGAGTAGCAAAGCATGTTCAGAAATAGCTTCATCAGCTTATCGCAATTCATTTTTATCTGAAATTGGTGTTAAACTTGCCAGCGTGAGAGCAGGCAATGTGATTGGCGGGGGTGATTGGGCTAGTGATAGATTAATACCTGATTTTTTTCGCTCAATTGAAAATAAAGAAATACTATGTGTGCGTTCACCCAATGCAATTCGTCCCTGGCAACATGTTCTTGATCCATTGTTAGGTTATATTATTTTAGCTGAAAAATTAGTCACTAAAGGGGATAATTTTGCAGAGCCATGGAACTTCGGACCAGATCAATCAGGTGCTAAGACAGTTTCCTGGGTTTTAGATAGATTTTCTAAAAAATTTTCTAGTGCAGAATGGCAAGTAGAAAATACAAAACAACCACATGAATCAAACATATTAAAATTAGATATTTCAAAAGCAAAAACAAAATTAGGCTGGAAACCACGATGGTCAATAGAAACCGCAATTGATAATACTATTATATGGTATCAGGCATTTAAAGAAAATGCTAACATGTATGAATTCTCAACAAATCAAATTAAACACTTCCAAAATTCATGACTAACTATATTTTTCAGGACACTCCTTTAAAAAATCTTCAAATTATAAAAAATCAAGTAGTGACTGATAAACGAGGATTCCTTAGTAGACTATTTTGTCAAGGTGCAATGAGTAATATTTTAAAAGAAAAGAGAATTTGTCAAATTAATAAAACTTTAACTATAAAAAAAGGAACTGTTCGTGGATTGCATTTTCAGTATCCTCCTTACGCTGAAACAAAAATCATTTCTTGTTTGAAGGGAAAAGTATGGGATGTAGCTGTTGACTTAAGAAAAAATTCACCAACTTTTTTGAATTATCATGCAGAATTATTAGAAGAAGACAATCATAAGAGCTTTTTAATTCCAGAGGGCTTTGCGCACGGCTTTCAAGCACTTAGTTCAGAATGTGAAATGCTGTATTTACACACTGCTGATTATAAAAAAGATTTTGAAGGTGCAATTAATATAACTGATCCAAGAGTTGGAATTAATTGGCCAGAAAAAATTTCCGAAATTTCAGATCGTGATAGTAATCACCCGATGTTAAGTGAAGACTTTAATGGAATAGAGATAATATGAACTGCAGACATTGTCGGAAGCCGTTGGAGCATGTATTTATCGATTTAGGATATGCCCCTCCTTCTAATGCTTACTTAAGTGAAGAAGAACTAAGTCACCCAGAAGTATTTTTCCCTTTAAAAACTAAAGTTTGTAATGAATGCTGGCTGGTTCAAACAGAAGATTTTACTGATGCAGAGACACTCTTTACATCTAAATATGCATACTTTTCAAGTACTTCAAGCAGCTTTCTATTACATGCAGAAAATTATACTAATAAAATAATTCAAGATTGTAATCTTGACGAGAAGAGCTTTGTTATAGAAGTAGCTTCTAATGATGGATATTTATTGAAAAATTTTATTAAAAAAAATATTCCTTGTTTAGGAATCGAACCTACCATTAGTACAGCAGAAGCTGCTAAAAAACTTAATAT
>MDTD01135102.1_pt1 | contig 28201 bp, 29 predicted proteins | sample 811221 | NCBI WGS metagenome assembly MDTD01 (sample SAMN05326646, study PRJNA326480) | marine metagenome | isolation source: seawater | place: Pacific Ocean: South West | collected 2011 | reverse complement strand
TATTTTCACTAGAATCATTGCTTATTGTACTCATTTCATAAGAATCACTAGAATCAGATAATAATTCTTTGGATTTATGTGCATTTATAGCTTTTTTTAAATAACTCGTATTTGGATTACTTTCATCATTTTCCCAATTAGAAATATCTTCAAAAGTTTTTTGAAGTTTACTTCGATTAATATTTCTGTATGTTATATCACTATATGGAACAGTAGAAATATCTTCAACTATTTCATTTGTATATTTATTTATTGGTATTACATCTGTTTCAAATACACGTACACCCAATCCAACGGGATCTTTTGGATTATATAATACCACATTATCATATCTTTTACTATTTACTCCACCTTTAGTGGCTTTTGATTTATGATTTTTTACACTATTCCATTGTTTTTTTTGTTTATATAATTTTTTTCGTGTTAATTTATTGTTACCTCCTCTTTTTTGTCTATTTAAATTTCTAAGTGCTCTAACATTATCTTTCAATCCGGAATCTTCTGAACATACAGAGCATGACAGATCAACTATTATTATATCACCATATCCCATTTGATAAACTTTATTAATTAATTCTTCTAAAGTAATATCAAATCTTGTTCTTCTTTTTTTCATTAATGTTTCCATAGGATTATTGGATACGCTTGTAATATTCCAACTTGGCAATAAATCAATTTTTTTTCCATTTTTTAAAAACATTACAATTCTATTGTCATACGCCTCAACAAGATTACCACTTTCATCAGTCAAATAATTTCCTTCATCATCTTCTAATAAATCTAATATATCATCACCTTTTGATATTTGATAATTTTTGTTCAAAAACACATCAGCTTTATTCCATTTCTTAACATTGTATAAACATTTCTTTTTCCAATCTGAAGTGTAATTCATATAATCTTGACTCTCTCGTGCAGCAGGCGTTGCTAATGTATTTCCTTGATCATCATAATAATCTTCACATGAAAAATATTCTTGTAATATATCAACTGCTTTTTGACAATCTGTTTCTAATAAAGCAGACGAAACTGCTCTAGGGATAGTATGTAGCACATCTTGTTTTACATAATTTGCAATACCAACTTTTGTAGCATTTAATTTATGAACATTACATTTAGAAGGTTTGTATTCCTCTTCATAATATATACCATGACAAGTGATAACAATTATTGGTACATCACATGCACTCATTATATTATAATATATTACATAATTTCATTGAATAATATCATTGAATTTCATAAAATCATTATATGACATTTTAACATTAGTATTATTACTGAATCCACAATTTTTTATAATTTTTTTGTAATACTTTAAATAAAATATACTTAAAATTACACGTACAAAATTCATATTTTTATACTAATATACAAATTTTTAATAAATAATGTATTTCAATATTATAACTTAAATTATTCAATAGGAGTTTCAGATAATGCTTTTGCTGCAGCATTTTTTGCTTCAAGTTTTCTACGTAATCGATTTTTTACACCATTTCGTCTCCCACCACCTCGAAAACTTTGTGGTGGTGGTAACATATTATGCATTTTATTGGGAATGTTCATATTAGAACACATTTCTTCAAGTGCACTAAAATCTTCATCGTCATCAACTACTTGTCCTTTTTGTTTCATCATTTCTTTGAACATACCTTGAAAATCTTTAGATTTAAACATTTTTTTAAATTTTTTATCTTTTTTCATCTTTTCCATCATTTCACTAACTTCATCTACTAATTCTTCTTGATTGACATCACCACTTTCCATTTTATTTTTTAGTTTTTGAGCAACAGATTGTACCAAATTTTTTAAACCACCTCCTCCAACTAATTTCTGCATAATAGATGATATATCAGGAGATTCCATATTTCCTATTTCATTTTCAAATGATGACATATCAATATCTTGCGCAATTTCTTTTGCTAAATTACCAATCTTTGTATTTTTAAACATTTCTTCATATTTAGAAGTTGGATCACCATCTTCACCATTATCATCATTATCACTATTTTCTTCGTTATTTGCTGAATCGGAATCACTATTATTGTTTTCCAATATTTCGTCATTTTCTTCCAAAAGTTTTTGAACAATATTCATCATCTGAGTTTGTACACCTTCAACATCGTCAAACATTTTATCATCACTGAAATTTTCGAAAAAATCTTCTAAGCTTTTAGACTTAGAACGGACGGTTGTTCCTATTAATACAAGGGTTTGCATAAATTTCCAAATAACATCCTTGTTTTGTTCATTTGTTTTATTTGATTTCCAAATTTGAGACAAATCACAATCTAGACATGTTCGTTCACAATCAAAAAAAGTTTCATCTTTTACTGATATTTTATTGACATCTTCACCTATTGACTTCATAAATTTTTGAAGCGGACGTGTATCATTTAGCTCAGTTATAATCGTAACATTTTTTGTTTCTTGAGGATAACATTTTTGCAAATTGTTTATTAAATCATTCAAAGTTGTGTTAAAAGTTTGTATTAGTTCCATAATCATAAATGTCAAATATTTTAAACAAATTAAGACGCGCATTTTTTATTTATATCTTATACTAATATGAATCAAGACTCTTCAAATATAAGTGTTGAAGTTATTCGTAAATGCCCAAACATGCTTAAACTAAAATGCACATTGAAAGATTGGACTAATTCTACAAAAGTATTTTATAAAGCACCTCAACCACCTGATTTGCGCCAATCATATACTGGTTCTGCAATACCATTTCCAGATGCAGAAATAGCTTTTGATAATACTATTAATCAAGGTACTATTATTCCCAAGAAAAGAGTTTTTTATATTAGAATGAAATATCCAAACTCTTATTATTCGCATCTTGGAACAAAATTGATTCCTCCACATGTAATTTTAACAGTTCAAAATTCTAAATCAAAATACACAAAATATGTAGTGCTTGATGAAGTTGCGCCATTTAGATTGTTATCATATCCATCGAATCCAGCTCCAAGAACCAATCCTGTGTTTTATGACAGAAGTAAATTAGATAATAATAGAACTCAAGAAGCTATTCTAAGAGAAAGCGGATATAGATTAGTAACACCTGATAATTTTTGGGGAAATGCTGTACCACATACATAAAAATTAGTATAACTTTTAACCAAGTTAATATATATATATTCTTATGGGAGATATGAAAAATGGATGGTCATTCTGGTTTCATTCTTCAAGAAATGCAAGCTGGTCTAGAGACAGCTATGACTTTTTGACTAAAACAAAAAATGCAGAAATTTTTTGGGGAATATTCAAATATTTAAATCAATCACATTACAACAGTGGAATTTTTTTTATTATGAAAGAAGATGTATTTCCAGATTGGTCAAGCCCTGAAAATAAAGATGGAGGATTCATATCTATTAAAATTGATACAAAAGAACTACACAATGTATGTAAAATATGGATAGAATACATGATTTCAAACGAAATAATAGAAGATAAAAAAGATGATTTTGTTCAAGGATTATCGATTAGTCCTAAAAATGGTCATTATATCTTAAAACTATGGTGTAATCAAAAAACAAAATCAAATAAATTAATTAAAAACTTGCCTCTTATTCATACTAGTAAATTCACATCATTTTCCTATAAAAAATAAGATATATTACAACTAATTTAATTAGTTATTGTACTATTATGCTTATTCATATATGTTTGATATAAATCTTCAGCTTCTTTAGCAGCTTTTTTCGCATTTTCTGTAGCGCGCATTAATTCTTTAATTGTTTCTTCATTTGGTTCTGAAGTGTTCGATTGACTAGGAACTTCCGAAGATACATCAGATGGAGCAGCATTTTCTGACACTTCAACTGGAGTTGCAACTTCAACTGGAGCTGCAACTTCATCTGGGGTTGAAATTTCAACTTGTTTAGTAGATTCTTCTAATTGTGGTTGTGTTTCAATATTTTCAGAAACAGATTCTTGTACACCTTCAGTAGATGGTGTTGCTTCTTCATTATCTTTTGATATTATTTCATCTAATTCTGTTTCATCAATATCATCACCCGCTTCACTTGCAGTTTCATCATCAGTAGCATAATCATAATAAGCATATTGTTCTACATTTTCAGGTGTGTGAAATAAACAATATTGATCATTACGTGATTGTTCACTATTATCTTCATCAGGAACAATAACTAATCCGCGAAGTACAATATCGGGATTGTATCCGCGAGGTTTCATAAAAATACCTTTTAATTCTACTAACGGTACTACATTACAGTTTACTATCTTTGAAAAATCAATCATATTTTGTTCTGAATCCATACACTGAACATCGTATTTACCCTTTGTTATGTGAACACGCGAACAAAATATTTTATCATCCCCAATTATTGGATGATACATTTCTTTAATAGCAGCCGCAGGTGGTAATGGACGACCCTCCAGCGGACCACCTTTCTGCCACATATGACCAAACCATTTATTATGGTTCTTTACAAATTCTTCTACTAACCAAGATTCAAGGTTAGCAATCCATTGCATAAACTCAACATGTTTAGCATCATTATCTTCTAATTTTAATTTCAAAAATCCATTTTTAGAAGCCTCAGTTATATCAAGACTGTTCCCCACTTTAAATATTGGCATTGCAAATTGAAAAGTAACATCATCATCCTTACAATGTTCAACCATAGCACCCCAAGATCCACCAACTAATTCGCCACCATCTGTTAATTGAAAGTCACTTAAATCAACCATATCAAAATCAGGGACATATTCTGCATCTGAATCATATTCATCTTCAAATGTCGACATGCGTTGATTTAAGAATTATAATATAATAATTATTTCAAACGCAATCATGATAATTAGAGAAATTATACGTGATTTATTACACCATACACTTGATGAGGTACGTGAGAAAAAAAATATGGCACGTCTACAAAATGACTTAATTGATCCAATTATTAGATATGCATTTGCACATTTATATCCTTATATAATAGTCACATCAATATTGTTTTTTTTCATATTCATTTTAGCGGTCGCCATATTAATTTTTATTCTCAAAGGAAAGTAAATCTATAAATTTTCTACATATACTCTTTCATCATTTGATTTTAACGAATATGTTGCGCCCATTGGTGATTCTCCAGAACCTAGTAATGAAAAATAAAATATCGGTCTTGATTGATTAGATATATTTGCACCACCACGATGATGTACTTCGGAAGACCATATTATTAAACTACCTTTACTAGCTGAACACTTTACTCTTTTTATATCCATTATTCTACATAACATTTCAGTTCCCTCATCATTAATAAGATCATCTGCAGAATATTCACCTATTCCCCCCCTCTTTTCTATTTCATATTTCATATTTCCAACAGATTTATAATAATTTGTAAAATAATTTTTTGTTTTATGTTTCTCATGTAATTTATCTATTAATTGATCATTGTTATCCATTTGAAATAATTTGTTAGAACCAACCATTACTTCAAGTGGACCCATATTATCTTCAATATTGTCTAAAGCTATACCAAAAGATATTAATTTTCCACTATTTTTTGTTGGATATGTGTCATAATGCCATGTTTGTGCATAAGCGCCAGGATAACTTATCAACGATGCACATTCGACAACCTTAGAATTAGGTAATATTGTATTTATAAAAGTATTTAACCTTTCATAAACTAATTTTATTGATTTTCCCATTTTTTCGAGAGGAAGTTTTAAATCTATTCTTTTATGTTGACTATTGATATTTCCAAATTCTGCTTTACTATTGTTTAATTCATTTTTTATTGTGTTGATTATTACATTACATTCACTATTTGATAATACATTTGGAATTATTATATATCCATTATTGGTAAATTTGTCAACCAATAATTCTTGATTAACTATTGGTTTTATTTTATCAAAAAAATCGATTATTGTATTTAAACCAAACCACAATATGATTATTAACAAAAATAAAATTAACATATAGTTTTTCATTATTAGTATAATATATTTTCTTGATTGATCATTGTTAACAGTATAAGAACATAATACTATATTTAATTAAGACACAATACACCAATTTTACCAATATGTCTGATTATTTTGATGAATGGTGTAATATGGAATGTATCGATAATGTTACAAATAAAGAAGTTGTTGACAAATTTTTAGAATATTATTTTCGTATACTTGATTCACATTCAAAAATATGTGATGCAAAAAAACAAACCAGTGTAAGAGTTTTTATAGACGGTTCTATTAAAAATCACAAGCAAAAAATTATTAATATGATATATTCTTTAAGTGCGTAGTTTTAATGCAAATTATTATGTGTTTTAAATCATGTCAACTTTATATAACTCAAATCAAATTGTAATTGGAGCAGTTCTTCTCTTTTTAATAGGATATACATTTTTTATCATTCGTAGAATGTATAAAAGAAGAATTGATTCACTTGAAAGCAAAATAGTACAATTAGAACAAGTTATAATAAAACAAAATAATGAATCATTTGATATTAATAATGAACAACAGCAAATGTTTCAGAATATTGTTAATGAACAAACCGCAGAGCAATTATTATCTCCTTTGTTTAATGCACATAATCAAGCATTTTTTGTAAGAACAAAAAATGGTCAAAATAACGAACCACTAGAAATTATTGAAGAAGATAATAATGAAGATGTTGAATCTTATACAGACAGTGATGAAGAAATAATAGAAAATAATGAAAATAATGAAAATAATGAAAATAATGAAAAACGATACCAGAACTATGCAATGGAAATTGAAGGATCATTAGAAAATAATCAGAATGAAGAAATCATAGAAGTTGCAGAATCATTTGAAAATAATGATAAAGAAGAAATCATAGAAATTGAAGAATCATTAGAAAATAATGATACAGAAGAAATAATAGAAAAATTAGAACATAATTCTGATACAAATAAAGAACAAAAAAATGAATGCGATAATACTAGTTCATTGGAAAAGAAAAGATTAGAATTAGACGAAATTAATTCTATGACCGTTGCTGAATTGAAAAAAACACTTCTAGAATACGGAGTTAGTGAAACAAAAGGTTTAAAAAAAGCTCAAATTCGAGAAATGCTCATTTCTTCTTGCACATAATATTTTACTGTTATAAGAAGTATTTATATAGATTAATATAATCAGAATGCAATCTCAATTTGCCAATTCAAATTCAAATTCAAATTCAAATTCAAATTCAAAAAAATTACCAACTAGAGCCGGCGGTATTATCTTTGATGAAGATAATACTCATATCGTTCTAGTTTTAAATAGAGATTCATATCTTAAAAAAGAAAACAAATGGGGTTTACCAAAAGGTCATCTTCAAGATTTTGAAAGAACACAACCATATATAGGAGCAACGCGCGAAATTTGGGAAGAAACTGGCATTTATTTTCCAATAAAATATGATACATTTTCAATAGGAATATATGATACTTTGTATTATGTTTTGAAATTAAATAGAGAACACAATCCAACGTTTTGTACCAATGATTCTGATGAAATTTTTAGAGTACAATGGGTTCCCATAACACAATTGAAAAATTTAAAAGTTAATAGAACATTGGCTAAAATTATTAAAAAATGGAAAAATATATTTCCAAATACTATTTATTAAAAATCAAAATATAGAATTTGAAATAAGTATGAAGTATGGTCCAGAGGACGAGTTTTCTTCATATATAGATTTAGAAACATTTTGTGAATATAACAATTAACTGTTAATTAGAAATAAATCATTATTACAAATGGCAAAAAAAAAATTCAGTATATCTATTGGTGAAATAAGTTATAGTAATATTCAATTATATTTAAGAAAGAAAACCTATTCTTTTTTTTATTATTCATCAGCGCTCGCTGATGACCTTGTACAAAAATTAAAAATGATAGAAAAATTATTTGAAATAGCAATTGAAACAAATTTTCCAAAAAAAATATTAGAAGATTTAAAAAATATTTTTGTATATATAAGACAAAAATATAACAATAATCGCTCCTTCGAGAATAATAAGTATTGTTATTTAGATTATCAATTTTATGTGCATCCTCATTACGAAGCATATACATTTTTATCAACTATGAATTATGTAGTTGATACTATTCTTCATGACAGATTAATTAGTCTTAGATCAATTAAAACTATTTTGGGGAATTTTGAAGAATCAATTTCTCCAAAAATGATACATAAAATACTTACTTGGTTAAAAAAAACAGAACCACATATTTATGGAGCCATACCTCGTAGTATTAAAGAAAACATTATTAATGATTTGAAAGAACTAGGAATAAAAATTAATGCACATTTTTTATGCAAATTTATTGATAACAATAATCCAATTGAATTTGTCAAAGAATGGAACATTAAAACACATAAAAATGGAAAAAGAATGAAAAATAGTGAAATAAGACAACTTTTTAAAAATGCTTTTCATAAAAAAGAGAAATTTGTGTATCGTTCGTATGTTTGTATGCCAGCACTCGATTCACTACCTAATCATATTGAAAATATTATTTATAGCTATTTGGGATGGTAAATAAAGTTAAAGATTAATAAATATTAATTATATTAAATGAAAGTTGAAGTAGAACATTCTGGTATATGTGTTAGTATTGTCACAGAAACAAATAATAGCCCATCTCTTTTGGGACAAGTTGCTGAAAGGGCTATTAAAGATATTATAAAAAGTGGAAAATCAGAAAATATGTTAAATGAAGAGAATAATAGTGATGAAGATATTGAAAAATCAGATGATGAGGACGAGAATGAGGACGAGGATGAGGATGAGGATGAGGATGAGGATGATGAGGATGATGATACATATGAAGAAGAAAATGTTGAACCTGATGATGAAGTAATATTATATGAAGGAACTAATAAAAATTTAGAAAAAACTATTTTCAAACATATTAAATCAAACAGTGAAGAGGAATTTGTAAAAGAATTAAATAATATTTCAGATATTGTCAAAATTAATGGCACTACAAAGGAACAAAGAAGTTGGGTTTTTCAAGCAACGTCTGAAATACAAAATATTGATGTATGGTCCGTTCCAATGAAAAATGGACAAAGAATCTTGTATTTAAAAAACAGTAATAAAAATGAACAAAAAAATGAATAAAAAATATAACATTGAAACATTATAATACAATTATGGAACAACCAAGAATGACAAAATATGAATATGCTCGCGTTAAAGGCATTCGTATGCAGCAATTAATTGATGGTATGAAACCTTTTGTTGAAACAGATAAAGATGATAATGAAGAAGAAATATTTTTGAAAGAACTTAAAGCAAAGAAAATACCACTAATGATCACTAGACCTTCCGGTTTCAATAAATCAATAGATATTCCATTATCTGAAATGAATGTGGACATGTATATTTAAATTGAAACAATACAAATTTTGTATAACAATATATGAATTGTTGTTTAAAACCAGATTCAGATTCAGAATCAAGAGATGCTTTAAATAAAAGAATAAAAGAATTAGAACAAGAAAACTCTAAGTTAAAAAATGAAAAATTATGCAAAAATGAAGAAAATGATTGGAGAGAAAATATTGATATTTTTGTTGAAGAATGGTTTGAAGAAAATAAAGATGATGTTGATATAGGTGTTGTTGATTTTAAACTTTTTAAAATAGATTTATTACCAGATAAAGTTGAAAAATATATATACAAAAAAGTATTAAAAATATTATATTCTTTTGTTACAAACATATTATCTCCCAAAAATCATTCTAAACATTCAAAGGAAAACTAGGCGCTGGATTTTTTTTAGGGCGTCCGCGTCGTTTTGGTGCTGGTGCTGGAGATTTAGCAGGTGGTTGCTCTTGAAAAATATTTATATTTTTACTCGGTTTTGCTTCCGCTTCTCTATACTCATTTATTTGATTCAAAATGCGCTCTACATCTTGATCTTTAGGTCCAGTCATAACATCCGGAACATCAGGCACTTCTTGTATATTCGAAGGATTATTCATTTGTGGTGTAAAACTTGGTTGTGGTGGTACAAAAACCGGTGGTGAAGCTGGTTTATGTTCATTCATCATATCATTAAATAAATTTCCAAGACCAGGTGAATTTTTTGTAGCTTCTGATACACCTGCTTGAGCAAATTGTCTGGCTAAATCAGGATTTTGTCTCATTATATCATCCATATTAGGCATAGATGAGGATTTGAAAAAACTTTGTGTCATGTGAAACATAACCGCACTACCACCAAGCATCACCAATAACCTTAATTCAGGTGCTATTTTTGCTCTTGTTTTATATTTTTCATGTAATTCCTCAAATACATCATCATAATCATTCAAATTTTCATGCAATGATTCAGACCAACCATCTAATTTAATATCAAAAGGATCAAATTTACTATTCATAAACTCTACTCCTGATGCAAAAGCCATCATCGTTTTTCTTTGAAATTTTATACTATTCTCAAGGTCACGTTGTTGTTTTAATCGCGAATATTCTTCACGCATTTCTGAAACACTTGATGAATTACTGTAATGTTTCGATAAAGGTATACCTCGAGCTTCTAAACGTTTTAGTTTAAATAACAATTCTTGTTTTTCTTTACCATCATCTTCAAATAAGGATGATGATGTTGTAAATCGCTTTATTGTTGAATTATCACTAACATTTGGCGATGTTTCACGTTCAACATTTATTTTAAACTCTACATTATCTACATTATCTAATGTTTTTATGTCATCTTTACTTTCAGCTTCTTTAAACGTTGATGTAAAATTTGTTTCTAAACTACTTTTTTTCTCATCTTTTTCTTTAACATCGTTAGATGTCACGGCTGGGGAATTTGTAATCGTTTTTGATGGATCTACCAATAAGTCTAATTCATCTAGTTTAGGTATATCATCTTCTATAGTATTACCCGTTTCATCTAACCTATTGATTGTTACATCAGAAGTGTTAATTGAATCTAAATTTAATTCATTCATCTTTTATGTTTTAGTTAGCGGTATTAGTTTATACACATTTGTCGCAATACGCAAATGCTTGAAGTATTACATCTGCTAAATCATCTTTCTTTTTTGAACTATTCCATATATGATGTTCCTTATCTAATATATATTTTGATACAATATCTATTGAACATTGTTTTGTTTTTTTATAATCTCCTTTTATATTGTCCAAATTTACCCAACCCTTTTTAGAACAAAATTTCATTTTCTGAGAAGCAGAAATAAATTTTACATTTTTATTATTCAAACAAAAATAAGTAAATATAATCATTTGCATTGATTTCATTCGTGGATTTTTCATACATGGTTGATTTTCAATTATTACTATATCAATATTATGTGACTTTAATATAGGATCAAAATATGACTTAACATTCAACACCACGTTACGCAAATCAATAGGACCTTTTCTTATTTTATTATCTTTCAAATTCGTTTTTATTATCTTTTGTAATTCAGACTTTTTTTTGGCTGTTCCTATATCCAATTCTAGCTTATTTATACATTCTAACAGCATTTGTTTCGACCATTTTAAATAATAATTTGCAATATAGTTCATATCGTCAAAAGAATGTAACATATTTACATTATTCCAATCATGTATTATACATTTTGTATTTTGTTTTAGTTCCATGTCAACTATTGCATAACTTAAATTTATTAATCCAACATCTATTGATAAAAGTTGCATATTTACTATTATTATAGACTAACCTTAAACAATACACAAATCGTATTAAGACCATTTTGATTTAATAATAATAATAAGAATGGTTATGGAAGTCATGTATGTTGTCAAGCGCGATGGCTCAAAAGAAACAGTTTCGTTTGATAAAGTATCAAAAAGACTGGAAAAGCTTGTAAAAGCGGGAAACGAATTCAATAGAGATCTTGAAATTGATCATTTATCGTTGGCTCAAAAAGTTTGTGCTGATATTTATTCAGGAGTTCATACATATGAACTTGATGAACTTGCTGCACAAACTTGTGCTGCACTTACTACAGATTCAGGAGATTATGGAATATTAGCTAGTAGACTAGCTATTTCTAATCATCATAAAAGAACATCACCCTCGTTTAGTGAAACGATACAAATTCTTATGGACAATAAAAACAAAAATGGAAAAAATTGTCCAATTGTTACAAAAGAACTTTATAATACAGTTATGAAACATAAAGTTAAACTTAATCAAATCATAGATTATTCACGTGACTATGATATCGATTATTTTGGATTTAAAACAATGGAAAAAAGTTATTTATTAAGAACAAACGGAATTATTGTTGAAAGACCACAACACATGTTTTTGAGGGTTTCATTGGGAATTCATGGGGGTGATATCAAATCTGCTATTCGTAGTTACAATTCTTTATCATTAAAAAAAGCAATGCATGCAACACCAACATTATACAATGCAGGCACAGTAAATGGACAACTTGCATCTTGTTTTCTAATGGGTATCGATAGTGATAGTATTGGTGGAATTTATGATGCTCTTAAAGATACTGCACATATTTCAAAAAGTGCAGGTGGAATTGGTATTCATATTCATAATATTAGAGGGAGAGGTTCAGATATTGCAGGTGGAGCTGGTACATCAAACGGTATCGTTCCTATGTTAAGGGTTTTCAATAATACTGCTAGATATGTAGATCAAAATGGTAAAAGAAATGGTTCCTTTGCTATTTATTTAGAACCGTGGCATACAGATATCATGGAATTTTTAGAATTAAGAAAAAATCAAGGATTTGAAGAAAGACGCGCCAGAGATTTATTTTATGCCCTATGGATTCCCGATTTATTCATGAAACGTGTAGAGAAAAATGAAAAATGGACACTCATGTGCCCATATAATTGCCCAGGATTGTCTGATACTTATGGAGAAGAATTTGAAAAATTATACGAAAAATATGAAAATGAAGGCAAGGGAGAGCAAATTAATGCTCAAGAATTATGGTTCAAAATTCTTGAATCACAAGCAGAAACAGGAACACCATATATGCTATTTAAAGATAGCTCCAATCAAAAATCAAATCAAAAAAATCTTGGAACTATTAAATCATCCAATTTGTGCTGTGAAGTTATTGAATATTCGGGACCAGATGAAACAGCAGTATGTAATCTGGCTAGTATCAGTTTACCATCTTGTGTTATTCCACCAGTTGTTGATGGACAAGTTAGTATTACAACTATTCCTAATTGCTCTTTTTGCAAATTAGCAAGTGCATGGGTTAAAAGATGGAATATTGATACTACATATACTTCCCTTTCAGAACCAGTAAAAGGAAAAAAATATCCAATTATCAAAGTTGGAACTTTTGAAGGAGGATTTACTGAATTTATTGAAGCTTTCCCAGTATTATATGATTATGAAGAATTAGGTCAAATTACAAGACAATTGACCAGAAATCTTAATAAAGTTATTGATAGAAGCACGTATCCAATTGAAAGTGCGAGAAGATCAAACACAAGACACCGCCCAATTGGTATTGGAGTACAAGGATTGGCAGATGTTTTCATGAAAATGAGAATTGCATTTGATAGCCCACAAGCAAAATTTATTAACGAAAAAATATTTGAAACTATTTATTATGCATCATTAGATGAATATATGCAATTAGCACAAAAAAAAGCTGAAAAGAAAAAACCAATTGATGGTGTTAAATATCCAGGAGCATATTCTTCTTTTGAAGGATCGCCAGCACAACAAGGCATTTTGCAATTTGATTTATGGAATCAAAAACCCATTGAAGCACAACCAATTTATGACTGGACTAATCTTAAAAAAAATATTCAAAAATATGGTACAGTAAATAGTCTATTGGTAGCACCAATGCCAACTGCATCAACTGCTCAAATATTGGGAAATACCGAATGTTTTGAACCAATTACTTCAAATATTTATGTAAGAAGAACATTGGCTGGAGAATTTATAGTTATGAATAAATATTTACAAGAAGATCTAGTTTCACTTGGTGTTTGGGACAAACAAATGAAAGACTCCATATTATCAAACAACGGAAGTGTTTCTCATTTAACTCATCTACCACAAATTATTAGAGACACATATAAAACAGTTTGGGAATTATCACAAAAAGTTCTTATTGATTATGCGGCAGATAGAGGAAAATTTATATGCCAAAGTCAAAGCCTTAACCTTTTCCTTTCGGAAGCAAAAGCAAGTGTTGTTACAAGCATGCTTTTCTATGCTTGGAAAAAAGGTTTGAAAACAGGAGTATATTATTTAAGAACAAGACCTCAAAGCAAAGCACAATCTTTCACAATTGAACCAGTTAAAGAACCAGTTTGTGAATCTTGTTCCGCATAATATAAGTCTGCATTTTTTTGAAGAACCCAACTCAAAACAAAATTTATATTCTTTATCAATTTTTGACTTACAAATTCATTTGAATCTAAAATGTTATTTTCAGCACTAAGATTAATTGAATAATAAGTATAAAAAACATCATCCTCCCGAAAATATCTTTTTTTACTATAATATAATTCATTTTTCCAATATTCTACAACACTTTCTTTATTTACTACTTTATTCAAATTATATAAAGTTTTTTTCTCTATTTCATCTACTAAATCCTTCGTAGGGTCATCTTCAAAAAATAAATTATTAGAACGATTACCCAATTTAGTAAAATCCATTTGACTAATACTTTCATAATCATCAAATATTGTTATCAAAAACAAATTAAATACAACACTTCTTAACAAATTTTCAGAATCAGTTTCTTTTTGAAAATTTTCATGAAAATAATTTAATTTATAATCATATTTAAATGCTAAAGATTTAGGTAACTTTTCTCTATTAGAATCACATAAATACAACTTAGGACCATTTTCACTTTGCGTTTCAACATTATTACAACTTATTTCACAACCATTCGCATTAGTAAATCTTATATCTAAATTATCTATTCTTCCATATTCTGTTATACAAAAATCACAAGTTCGAACATGCGAATCCACATCACTTGGACCAAAATGCTCTAAAAAGATTGTATCCGGATTTATATAATCAGTCATTTAACATTTTTTATTACAAATTCTTTAATATCCATTAATAATTTAATTATACATTAGGTGTTTTGTGCCATAATGTACTGTGTGTAGCATCTCCTTCAAAATCTACCTTTCCATGTTCATTTTTGGTATAATAATATACTGCTATTGATTTTCTATATAAATCTTTTGGAACACATAAAGGTTCTGGATGTCCATGTACGCTTTTATTTGTTGTATTAAAAATTATACAACGATTGAATATTGGTTGATTACGTTTTACTTCTGAAATATTATCTGGATTATACATAAGTAAATCTCCTTTATATTCACTTTTCCAATCTTTGTTCATATAGATTAATAAATTTATTCGTCTATCTAGTTTTCCATGAGTTGAATGATAATATGTATTAAAATCTGTATGCATTCCTAGAAACCCCTCGTTTTTTATTATATGCACACCAGCACCCCTTAGTTTCAAATCTCCATATATTAAACCAGATATTCCTGTTATTTTTTCAAGTTTTTCTATAAATTCTTTTGAATTTAAATAGACAAATGCATCTTTCAATGATAACGGTAATTTTTCTATTTTATCAAAAGCAAATTTATTATATTCCCTTCTACTTTTTTTATTTGTAAATTTAGAATTAGCATCTTCTAATTTTAAAGAGTTTATATTTTCGTATAATTTATTTGCAATGTCTGAATCAAAGAAATTATCAATCACACAATGAGGAAATGGATTGTTTAAATAATTAATATTATTTAATTCGATTGAAATCATATTCAATATATAAATGTAACATTTTTTATTAAAAATTCTTTAATTTAATTTATTATAAGATTTGTATTATTTTAAATAACTCATAATATGATTTTCAATAGTTAACGGAAGATCACGAAGAGTCGGCTTTACAAGTCCAGGCTCGCGAAAATAAGATTTTTCACGTTTAATAAATTCTATTTTATATAGTTTACGAATTTCACTATTTTTTAGTCTTTTGCCATTTTTATGACTTTTAATATTCCATTCCTTTAAATAATGCATCGGATTATTATCATCTATATAACTACACAACAACGATGAATCCATTTTTATTCCAATTTCATTCAATTTTGATATAATTTCTTCCTTTGATTTATTATTTTTACCACGAATTTTTTGTAATTCTATTTTTTCAGGATCTTTTCTTTTTAACCACGTTAAAATATGATGAATCATTTTAGGAGATATTGAATCTTCAAAATTACCAAGGAAACTTGAAAAATGTCTTTCTCTTAATATTCTTTCCCTTTTTACTATTTGAATTCTCCATCTAATTTCAGCATTAAATCGCCTTATTATTTTAATATTATCACTTTTTTTCCAATATGGATTATTATTACTACTACTATTTATAAAAGTTGCATTATTATATCGAATAATTTCTTTTTCAACCAATTCAAATAATTTTAAAGTGTTTTTCATTTCCTCATCACTATATTTAGAATGTTGCATAACTAAATATTGAGACTCAACATTTTCTAATATATTTGTTAATGATTGCAATAATGGCGTATAAAGTGTGTATTTTAAAGGATAATAAGCATTCGTTATTTCTACAATAGGTGAACTATCATTTAAAACAGTTAATACACGCTTACCATAATTACTACTTCTATACCAATTACTAATAAAATCTGTCATATTATTCTTGTTATAATTTAAATCAATATATGCTTATCATTTTTTTTGCATTAATCTATATAAGAATTATTTATTTTCTATTTTTATGAAGTATAGACCAATTAATTTCCAAGCTGGACCTTGTCAATTGACCAATTCTGTATTGGCACAAGCAGGACATGCTATTAGCAATTATAATAATACTGGTATGAGTATTTGCGAAATTACACATTTTAGTGATGAATGGAAAGAATTATATAGCAATACAATTAAAGTATCAAGAAAATTCTTAGAAATTCCAAATGATTATTATTGTTTTTATATGAATGGTGGCGCAACTCATCAATTCGCCGCATTATTTTATAACTTATGTGATAAAAATTCAAAAATACAAATATTAGTTACTGGATATTGGAGTCATATTGCAGCTACTGAATTTGAAAAATTTTGTAATGTTACTATAGTTCATAATGAATCTGTTTTAGTAGATAGTCCAGAATTCTGTTTTACATATTTTTGTGAAAATGAAACAGGAAATTGTTTCGAATTTAGAAATGGTTTGAAATTTTCTCCAAAAAATCATTTTTTAGTATCTGATATGAGCTCAATACTTGGAAGTAAAAAAATTGATTTTAATAAATATGGAGTTGTTTTTTCATCATTATCAAAAAATTTAGGAATATCTGGATCTTCGATTATTATTGTTTCAGATGATATTGCCTTAAAAGGAATAACATGCCCATCTAATGTTAATAACTCAAATGAAATTACATTGGGTATTCCTAATCCAAATATACCAAGAGTAATGGACTGGTACTATTTTATTAATAAAATAGGACCAACACCTAATATTTTTTCAATTTATATTGCATATATTAACATTCAAAATATGATTAATAATGGCGGAATCGAGTATTATCATAACTTAAGTTTACAAAAAAGTGAATTATTCTATAATTATATTGACTCTTCACAAGGATTTTATACAAATTTTGTTAGTCCACAAAATAGAAGTAGAACTAATATCAATTTTTTAGTTAAAAATTCTGAAAATATTTCAAAAAAATTTGTTGAAAAAGCAAAACAAAATGGATTTATTGGTTTAGAACATCATCCACATGATCAACTTAAGGGTTGTAGAATATCATTATATAACTCTATTAATATAGACGAAATACAAAGCTTAATTCATTTTATGGAACTATTTAAAAATCTAGTATTACAAAATATACAAAATAATTACAACACTATCTCAAAGGCTTAAATGTATGTTCATAAATTATAGTATACAAAACAATGTTAATTAACACTTTTTCAGAATATAAGGGATATGAATCTGAACTTGATATTTTAGGAAATCTATTAGAAAAACTGTCATCACAAGACCCAACAACATGGATAAATAATGAAAACAATGATGCTTTATCTGAATTAGAACTTATTCAATTTTTAAAAGTTATTTTCAAAATATATGCATCAAAACAAAAAAGAAACTTTTATAAATATGGCGAAACTGTAACAAATCATATTATTAATATACTTAATCCATGGAGTACTCCAAATGTTGCACAAGTTTTTTGCAGTTTTATAGAAAACTATGAAAGATCTCAAAAAGAATATGCCTATCTAGGATTGAAAACATTAATTATGAAAAATCCAACACAAATCAAAATTAGTATGCCTAAATTAATTCCAATTATTTCATATGATATTAACGATAGTGGCGCAAAAGTTAGACAAACCGCCGCAGAAGTTTTAGAACTTATGCTATCATGCAGTGGTAACGACGATTTAAATAAATTTATTCCAGTTGTTTTACAAGGTATTAAACAACCAGATAAAATATATTCGTGTGTTGAAGAACTCGCGAGTTGTGTTTTCGTACAAAATGTTGAATCGCCAGCACTTGCTGTAACTGTACCAATTCTATTAAGAGGATTAAGAGATAAAAATACAGCTACTAAACGTTTATCTTGCGTTATTGTTGATAATATGTGTCAATTAATTGAACACCCGAAAGAAATTTTACCTTTTTATGCCGTTTTAAGAAAAAATCTAGAAACACTTACTGAAACAATTAGTGACCCAGAAGCTCGAAAAGTAAGCGCCCGCGCTTTAAACACACTTAAAAGCTCTTGTGCTGGTTCAGAAGATGTTTGTTTCACAAAAAGTGTTCAAGATTTTAATCAATTATTAGAAAATGATGGCGGAGAATATTTGCATGTTTTAACCACAAATTTGTGTAACAGTGCTTGTTTTGACGAAAACATATGGACAAATATTTATGAAAAATATTGTGTATCCAAAAATGTGAATTATAAACAATTGTGCGATAAAGCACTCACATATTCTAAACAACTTTTTGTAATTAAAGGTGACGACTTTGAAGATACTGAAGAAGGTAAAGACTTGTATAAAGGTGAATTTTCATTAGCATATGGTGCACTTACCCTACTTAATAATACAAAACTTCATTTAAAACAAAACAGATTTTACGGACTTCTTGGACCTAATAATTGTGGTAAAACAACACTTATGAGAGCTATTGCAAATGAACAAGTTGAAGGATTTCCAAAAAAAGATGAGCTTAAAACTATTTTTGTAGAACATGAAATTCAAGAAATGGAAGTCGGCGAAGACGATAAAGGTTTTCCCATCTTGAATATTGATTTGTGCGGAGTAGATTGGGTTGTACATTGCTGCAATGTTATGTATTCCATGACACCACCAGTTACAAACGAACAAGTTGAAGATGTTATGTTAAATATTGGATTTGGTAACGCCAAAAAAGATATTGGCAAAGATCGCGCCGCCGATATGAGTATGGGGGTAACAACATATAGCGGAGGATGGAAAATGAAAATGCAACTATGCGCCGCTACACTAATGAATGCGGATATATTGATGCTTGATGAACCAACTGGTCATTTAGATGTTACCAATATTGCTTGGATTAAAAATTGGTTAAATGAATTCAAAAATAATGGAGGATCAATTATTACAACATCTCATGATTCATCGTTCCTTAATGAAATGTGCACACACGTTATCGATTTTCAAAATAGAAAACTAAGAATGTTTACTGGAGAAAAAGGTGCTGTATTAAAAGAATTTGTTGAAAAATATCCTGAAAAAAAAGGATATTTTGAACTAAAGAGTGATGTTGTCAAATTTACATTTCCAGAACCAGGACCGCTTGAAAATGTTAAAAGTTTGTCAAAAATATTACTTAGAATGGAAAATGTTACATTTCAATATCCAACTAGAGATACTCCAACAGTATTTGATATTAATCTAGAATGTTCTAGAATATCAAGAGTTGGTGTTATTGGTGCAAATGGCGCCGGAAAATCAACAGCAATCAAATTACTTATCGGAGAATTGAAATCAACACAAGGTACAATTACCAAACAACCTGGACTAAGACTTGCTTATATTGCACAACACGCATTTCATCATTTAGAAAAACATATTCATAAAACACCAGCACAATATATTATGTGGAGATTTGCTGGTAATGAAGATCAAGAAGGGATCGATCTTATTAATAAAGATCCTTCAGAAAAAGATGATAATGTCAAAATTTTAAAATGCTTTATTCACAAAACAGGTGAACTAAGACCATGTGAAACACCAGAAGAAGAAAAATTAGCACTAGAACCAGAAGCTATTATTAGCAGAAAAGAAAACAAAAAAACAAAAAACACGTGAATATGAAGTAAAATGGAAAGGTAAACCAATTGAAAACACGATGTGGGTTCGTAGAGAACTATTGCTTAGAATGGGAGCAAAAAAACTAGTACAACGCCACGATGAAAAAGAAGCGGTTGCAGCGGGTTTAGCATCAAAAACACTTACCGCAAAAGATGTTGAAGCACATTTAGAACAATTTGGAATAGATAAAGAACAAGCTTCACACACATTAATCAAATCATTATCAGGTGGTGTAAAAGTAAAAGTTGTATTAGCAGCATCAATGTGGCAAAACCCACATATTATTATTATGGACGAGCCAACAAATTATCTCGATAGAGATGGGCTCGGCGCATTAACAAAAGCAATTGATGATTACAAAGGAGGTGTTATCATTATTTCACATAACAAAGAATTTACAAATGCTGTTACACAAGAAAAATGGATCATGGAAAAAGGAAGACTTAGAAGAGAAGGAGCGTCCGTTTCAAAATTTGAAGATGTTACAAATAATTCTGCACCAGGTGAAGATGAAGTTGTTTTTGACTCTTATGGCAATGAAATTAAAGTAGAAAGAGTAAAAACACTTACAGACAAAGAAAGAAAGAAAATGATTAAACAAATTATGAAAAAAATTAAAGAAGGAAGAAAAAAGAAAAATCTTACTGAATTTGAAATTAATGAACTAGAAGATAAAGTCTTTGAATTACAAGAACAACAAGCATTAGCAGCATCATCTGCATCTTAACCCTGATTACAAAATCCCCAACAAATTATACTAATTCTGCCATTCGTTTCATTCATCTTTGGAGGTATACCATGTCGCCAAGTTGTATTGATTTTTTTACCAAAAGCATAACACATTCCGTTTGGTAATAAGAATTCCGTTCTTGTTCCAGTTTTTGCATGCTGAAAACAAACACTTCTCTCAGCACCAAATGATACACCAACCGTCATGTTTTGAGTCTTTGCTTTCTCTGGATCAATTGCAGCTGCATCAAAATGAAATGGCTTCCATTCATCTCCACGCTCATATAAATTAAAACGAGTAGCATGAACATCCATATTAAAATAAGTAGCAATCTTATCAACTATTTTTTTTAATAATATACTTCTTCTCTTACAATTTGATTTGTCATCCATTATCCAATGAGTGCCATCTAAATTATTATTTCCATGCCATGCTTTAAAATCATCATATATCATTTCTTCCATCAATTCATTATAAGAATTTGACAAATCTTTGAATACATCCAAAAATAATGCAGGAATTAATAATACATCGTTTTCTTGAATTGGATAAGCAAATCTTTTCCATATTCCATATCCAGTTTGAACTCTCAAATCAGATGGACTATAATCAGGTTCAAAACAAATTGTGTTACGTCTCTTTCTATCTTCAAATGTGTCACTTTTGGGTAATTTTTTAGGAATAATCGATTTTGATTTCTCACTCACAACACCAGGTGTTTGAACTCTTGAAGGAATATTCTTCCACGCAGACATTTTTGTGCGTTTAAAATATATTAACTAATCGTGTTCATTTTTTTTGTTTTATATTTTTCATTTTAATATTTGTGTATATTATACAATGCCATTTACTAGAAAATCAAATAATAAAGTTGGAGGTACCAGAAAAAGAAAACTAAATGCCTTTATGGCCGCGAAAGAAAAGGCTAGAAAAGCAAATAAACCATGTTTTACATACAAAGGACAAAAATATAATAGAAAAATGACTGAAACTGGTATGGCTGTATATTGCAAATAAACTATTTATTTCAAAATATAAATGCATGTCATAATACTTTATTATCTTAAATAGTTAACGAAGCACTGGATGCGGACGCAGTCTATATGCAATTGTGTAAAATGTTAAATCCAATATACGTTTTTTTTCATTTTTAATCATATTAATTTTTGTATTTAGTCTCTTTTCTATTGCACCACGCATCATATGATAGCCTTTAATAGTTGTTCTATAATCTTTCGCTATTTCTAAAAATTCTCTTAAATATTTATAAGGAAATAAATAAAAATTATCACATATAACGCATTGCCTTTCCAATTCACTAACTATATTAAATTTATCTAATTTTATGTTACTCTCATTAAAATTATCATTAAAAATCAGATCAAATCTAGTTAATAAAACTAAATCGTAATCAATTTTACTATCTAAACACATTTCCAGAACATTTTCCACTTTACGGTGTTTTGATGCCATTTTGGTCGGCGTCGGGCCGCCTGGCTGGACAGCTGGATACAAATTTTCATCGATAAAATTATAATTAATTGGTTTATACGCATTAATTAATTTATTCTTATCAATATCATTCATATTATCATTTGTTGAAAAATATACATCAATTTTATATCCTTTTCCAAGAAAATAGTCAAATATCTTTTCTTGATAATTCTCATAATTGTATTTAAAATGATCTATCTCCATACATCTACCGCGACGACATTCGTCATCTTTACATTTCGAAAGTCCAAAGAAGCATATAGCAATTTTTTTAGAATTTTGTTTATTCATATAAATAATATAGAAACACCTTAATAATTAAAAATAAAATACCATCTTCCACTATCATATGCTTTCAAATAAGATAGATCTAATGATGTGTTATATTCATTCGTGAAATTTAATAAATCCGATTTAAGCAATTGCAAATCAATATTTACTTCAATAATTGGATTACACATTATTTTCTTTATTTCTAATGTATTATTATAAGAATTTGATTCACAAATCAAATAATATAATGGAACATTCTTGATATTTGCTTCAAAATCTATTTTTTTAGTAATGTTATTATAATATTTTTCTAAAATAGTTTGATTATGAAAAGGAACCCAACCCAAATATACTGAATTATTCCTCTTTTTTAATAAATAAACACAAGCATCCTTATATATAGATTTATATGTATTTATCATTTCATTTTGATTATAATCTATTTTTTTACTTTTAGAATCTAAATATTTATATATATTTGGAAATATAGAAACTATAGTCGAATCATGATGTTTTATAAAAGACTTATGTATTCTTTCTGGTATTTTTAAACAATAAATGTTAGAAAATAAGAAACATATAATAGCAATTGATTTATAGAATACCATTTTTATTAATATATAATATTCTCTTTAGTTAAATTAAAATTATCAATATTTTTATGCAAAAAAAATATATTAAAAAATAATGGTTAAATTCTCTCGTAAATATAGAAACAAAAATTTGAGACATAAATCAAAAAAACAAATCGGTGGATCTCTCAAAAATGCTTTGTTTCGCGTAATTGATAAAATTCATTACGATTATTCACTTAATCCAAAATGGGCTAAAGATCATTTATTGAAAGCATTAATTAGTCCTCCAGTAAATATTAATGCGAGAAATAGTAACGGATATACACCACTTTCTTTAGCGATTCGTTATCTTGATGAGAATTTAACTAAAATATTATTAGAACATAATGCAAATCCAAATGTATATTATATAGAACTTGAAAATTTCGAAAATCATAATATTACTCTTTTACATCGTATATCAAATGATGAAAGACATATATCAACTACAAATGTAGAAGATAGTTCCGATGATGAAGAATCATTAGAGTCATTAGAAAAACAAAAAACTATTATGCGTCTTTTATTAAAACATGGAGCAAATGTTAATTCTATAACATCAACATATTTCGATACACCACTTCATATGGCTGTAAAAAAAAATAATCATGAATTAATAAAAATTTTACTTGATAAAGGAGCAAATACAGAATTGAAGAATAATAATAATCATAGTCCACTTGATGTTGCAAAAATCAAAGTAAATAATAATAGCCCACATTCAGTTGAAGGTATAAAATCAAGAAAAACTGTCAAATTATTAGAAGCACATGAAGCAAAAAGACGGAGATCTGATTTATATACTCAATATGTAGGACGTTCATCAAATCCAAGACTAAATACAGATACAATCAACAAAATAAAACCATTTTATGGTGGTAATGATGCACAAGATGTACAAGGTGCTAGTTTGGAGATTTTTGACAAAATAATATCAGATTATAAAAATAAAACGGGAATGCGAGGTGCTGAATACGAAGGCCAAATGCAACGATTATTAGCGACCGACGGCAGTCGCGGCGTCCACCGGCCGCGCCTGGAGCAGCTCGCGCACGAACAGGCGATCGTCCAGAACGCCGCGCAAGGCCGAGGCCGGCCCCTGAACGCCGCGGAGGCCGAGGCCATCGCGGCCCAGGTCGTCGCGGCGCGCCACCGGCCAGCTCAGCGGCGACCCCAGCTTCAGGACGTCGCTGAGCTGGCATCCCGGGCCGGGCAAGCCGCGCAGGCTCGCGCGCGCCGAGCATGGAGCCGGGGCAGGCTCGTTAGCCACATGACCGAAGTGCGTTTTGCTCTCAGGATCATGAATATGTTAAGACAAGAATTTATGAAATGTCATTATTCACCAAATCCAGGTCAAGGATATTTAGACGCAAAAGAAAATTTTGAAAGCTTGACCTTTGAAGGTCAAGCTGGTGGTCAAAAGTTTAGACCTAAAAAATTGAAATATAAACCATATTATGGCGGTAATGATGCACAAGATGCACAAGCTGCTGCAAATTTAGCACTAAAAGCAGATGCTGATAATGCAATTAAAGAAGCTAGAACAGCAGCTTTGTTTAAAGCAGTTATTACAAGTGAAACACCTTTTGAAAATTACAATGAACAATTAGCAAAAGAATTACTTGATACTGGTATTGATCCAAATTCAAGAAATGAAAATCAAGTAACATTACTAGGATTTGCAGTTGATAGATTAAAAACAAATATGGTTAAAATATTATTAGAATACAATGCTGATCCAAATCTAAACTGTACGCCTGGACCAAATGATAGTGGTCCTAGTTTACCACCATTACATATGTTAACTATGAATCTCACACATTTAGAACCATATGATCCAAATAACAATGCTGTACATGCACTTTTTGAAAACGAAGCACATTGGACACAAATGGTAAAAAATCAAAATATACAAGCACAAAAAGATATATTGGTTCTTTTATTAAAAAATGGTGCAAATATCAACAAATTAAACAGTGATAATGACGCACCAATTCATTTAGCAATTGAAACCGAAAATAAACATTTATTACAAAAATTATTAGATAACGGTGCTAATCCAGACATACTTAACTTCAACGGTAAAAGCCCATTGATTTTAGCAAGCGATTCATTACATGAATCCGATTTAGCAGTTGCAACTCTTCTTGTCGAAAATAATCCAATTCCGCCATCTCTAATGGAAAGAGGAGCTAATGCATTAGATATGGTTAATATCCTCAGAATACATTTAGCTAAAAGAGAAAGAAATAAAGTATTAACAACACAACTAGCACCACCTACAAATAAAGATATAATTCCAACTAATGAATTACCAAAAGGTAAACGAATAATTACAAAATCCAATGATTATCCACTTATTTCTGATGTAATAGGAAACATAAACTCTTATTACGGCGGCAATTCAAAAAAAACTAAAAACCCATATTATTATCGTAAATCTAAAAAAAACAAAAAACTTGTAACAAAAAAACAAAAAGGCGGAGTAATATATGTTGATGATGAGAATGATAAAATGCGTTTTGAATGCCCAATAAGCACTGAAATAATGAATGAACCAGTAATTGCAGAAGATGGTTATTCATATGAAAAAGAAGAGATTGTTAATTGGATTAAATTATCCGAAGATAAGGGAAATCCAATTACATCACCTATAACCGGAGACAATATGGGAAAAATACTAATTCCAAATACAGTTTTGAAAGATATTATAGAAAATAGTGTTTTTGATAGACAGCATACAAATCAAGAATCATCGCAAATACAAGATGAAAACAAGAATAAAGGTATAGTTATTCAATATAAGAATAGCAAATATGGTTTTATACATACATTTGATGGAATAGATAACTTATTTTTTCATTCATCCCAATTAGATAATCAAATAATAGTTGGTGATATTGTTAGTTTTGTAATCAAAGAATTTAAAGGAAAACCAACTGCCACAAATATTAAACTAATAGAACCCGCTTGGAATAGAAAAACGGGAGTAATCGTAAAATATAACAATGATAAACAATATGGCTTTATTGAACCAAACATAAATGGAATGCCGCATATATTTGTTCATGTATCTGAAATAAATCAACGTGTGTCTGTAGGTGACAAAGTAAGTTTTATTATTGGCAAAAATATGGCAGGAAAAGCTGTTGCAAAAAAGGTAAAAATAATTAATGATAAAATTGATGATGAAATAGGAGTAGAAGAAGAAAAGAAAGAAGATAGCGAAATACCTCAATTAAAACAACGTCTTATGGAACTAATATTTGAACGAGAACGTATAATGCGTGAACGCGAAAAAGTAAATTCTGAAATTAAATCAAGAAAATAAATATTTTTTTCTACTTGATGCATTTTTTCGACGCGTAAGCCTTCTTGTTTTTCTACCACCTAGAAATGTACGAACTTTATTTTCTATTTCTTTTGGTAATTTATTAAGCGGGGAAGCAGTAGTTTTGCCTCCTAATTCTAATGTTAATTTTTCCAAAAGAGAATTTTTTGCATCCAAATCAGAATTTTTAGCATCCAAATCAGATTTAAGAACATTAATAATTGATTTTAAAGCTTCTATTTCATCAGCTAATACCTCTGCTAAATCCCAAGCGTCTCCTGTCGACAGATCATGAATTTTAACTACTAAATCACGTATAATATTGAAAAAATCTAGAAGAACAGCCGTTGATCTGTTTTCTATATATTCGCGTATATCAATTTGATCATGTTCATCTGAAAAAAAATCATCAATATCATGCATGTAATTTTCTATTATGGTTCTAGACTTTGTCAAAGCCTCATCCACAGTTACCATTAATTTAATACACGATATTAAATCAAGAAAAATATAAGTCTTTATTTATCAAACCTTTTAAGTTCATTTAATCTTTCATTTAAATAAATACTTGCACTAGGATATTTGTCTGATAAATATACATTTTCATGTGGATGAATAAAGCATGGAATTGACATGCGCTCACCTTTTGCTAATACTCTGTGAGTAGTTGATTTATACAAACCATTCGTAAATTCTTGTAACATATCACCAACATTTATTACAATATATTCAGGATTATAAGGAACCTTTATCCAATTATTATCTATTTTTAATTCCAAACCATCAGTTGATCCCATAGGCAATAATGTAATCCAATTTATATCTTCATGAGCATTTGCATTACCACCACTTGGATAATGTAATATTCGCATCATCGTTTTTTCATTTGAAACACTATCCTTTAAACCATTCACTTCAATATTTTCTAATAAATTTTTACCAAAAGAAATTAATTCTTCAAAAAGAATCAACGCATCTTTTGATACGTTTTCTGGATATTTACCATTTAAATATATTTGATAATATTCTTTAATATCACGCGTTTTTCCTGTTTTTGCAACTTCAGATAATCTTAAAGGATAATAACCATCCATTGTTAAAGGATCTCTTAAATTTTTTTCCTCTAATTTAGAATCATTTTGGAATTGCTTAAATAATTCCATCCATTCATTGTAAACATTTTTTATTCTTTTTAAACATATATTATGATTTTTTAATATTGCAAATCCTGTTTCTCTTAAACATAAATTAAATTCTTTCATCGAATTAGAGTCATTTAAATCTATTACTCTAAGCATTAACTTTTAATAATCAATTTCTTTTTATTTTTATTTCTATTTCTATTTCTATTTCTTACGC
>MDTD01093637.1_pt1 | contig 28211 bp, 41 predicted proteins | sample 811221 | NCBI WGS metagenome assembly MDTD01 (sample SAMN05326646, study PRJNA326480) | marine metagenome | isolation source: seawater | place: Pacific Ocean: South West | collected 2011 | reverse complement strand
TAGTAATCGTTTTTATCACTAATGTTATGTCTAGGAAATAATCCAGCTTAATTAATTAGTAGTAATTTAATATTTGTCTCACTAGGTTTATATTTGCATTTATTGATATATTTTTTTGAAGCTCACCTACTAGTAATTAAGCTTTTATTTTGAAAAGATGATGCAAATGTGAAGTTTTTGTAAACCCTTTTTTTTTGTAAAATCCTCATAAATCCAATAATACTAATGCTTTTATGACAAATGAATTGTTTCGGTTCGGAATTAACTACAACAAATAGGTAGTCAACAGTCAATTTTTCCGATACTGTCTGGTTCATATAGCATGTTCACTGAATTCATGGGTGATAACACTCCTGAGTCAAATCAAGACTCTGCCTCCGAAACTAATTCTGAAAATAAAAGTTTTTCAGAGAAATATTCCGATGTAATGGGAAAAATCAATCAAACGCTAGGAAATGTTGATTGGACCCAGATGGGTAAATATGGAAAAGCGGCTGGAATTATAGCTGTTGTTGTCATTGCACAAATTATTATTAAAGTCATTATTGATACGATTAACTTTTTCCCTATACTTCCTGGTCTCCTTGAATTATTGGGAGTAATAGTTGTTGGCCAGTGGAGTTGGCAGAATTTACGTACAAGCGAGAATCGTGAGGCTGTATTAGATAAAATTCAAAATTTAAAGAAGACTTATTTGGGATAACTTTATAAAATTACATTTCTAATATTTTATTAGCATACACTCTAACTTCAGTTAAATATGTCCCTCCAAACATATTTGCGTGATTTAGTATATGGTAAAAATTATAAATTATTGCTCTTTTTTCATGACCTTTAATAGGAGGAATAACTTTATTATATTCTTCATAAAATTCGTTACTATACCCTCCAAAAAGTCTTGTCATAGCTAAATCTACTTCACTATCAGCCCACCAACACGCAGGATCAAAGATTATACCTTTTTCAGATTTATGAATCCCCATATTGCCAGACCAGAGATCTCCATGAACGATAGAGGACTTTGGATTATGAATATACAACTGTTTATATATACTTGATTTTATTTTGTTAATTATATCTAAAGTAAAGACATTTTTTTTTAATAATAATAATTGTGGTTCTAAACGAAGATTTATAAAACAATCAACCCATGTTCTTTCCCACCCGCTTATTTGTTTGCTTCTTCCAATAAAACCTTCAACAGCATAACCAAATTTATCGGGTTGTGATTCCTGCGAAAGAATATGCATTTCTGCTAATCCTCTCCCAAGTTTTTTTTGGCTGATACCCTCCATATCTAACCATTCCATTATTAGAATTTCTGACATGTTTGATTTGATATATTTAATTACTTTTGGAACAATTAAGTTGTTATTGTTTATATATTTTTGAAGATCAAGAATGCAAAATTTCTCGTAAGCTAAAAATGGTTTGTTTGTTGAATTTACTTTTACAAATATATCTTTATTGTTAAATTCTAGTTTCCATGATTGATGGATTTGGCCTCCATGAACTCTTTTAATATTTTTTGGAGTTGATTCTCCTAAATGTTTGCATATTTCGCTAACTTCAATATCAGTTAACATAGTTATTTATATGATTAAAAAAGAAAATGTGATTGTTGGAGCAGGGATAGCTGGTCTTACATCTGCTGCAATATTATCAAAACTAGGATTTTCTGTAACTATACTTGAATCTCATACCCAAGCAGGTGGATGTGCAGGAACATTTAAACGAAAAAATTATATTTTTGATGTAGGAGCTACACAAGTAGCAGGTTTTGAAGTAGGAGGAATCCATTCAAAAATATTTAGTTTTCTTGATATCCCTTTACCAGATGCTGATATCTTAGATCCTTCTTGTATTGTAGATTTAAATGATGGAAGAGAACCAATTTCTATTTGGTATGACAAGGATAAATGGAAAAATGAAAGATCAAAGCATTTTCCTAATAGTGAAAATTTTTGGAATCTTTGTTCTTTAATTCATAATAGCAATTGGCAATTCGCATCAAACAATCCTGTGTTGCCAATACGAGGCATTTGGGATTTCTCACAATTTCTAAAAGCACTTAAGCCTCAGAATCTTATTACAGGTCTATTAATTAAATCTACTATGTTTGATTTATTAAAAATAACTGGTTGTCATAGGGATCAAAGATTAATCAAATTTTTAAATTTACAGCTAAAGCTTTACTCACAAGAGGATATTTTTAATACAGCTGCGTTATATGGATGCACTGTTTTACAAATGTCTCAAAATCCACATGGTCTTTGGCATTTAAAATCTTCGATGCAATCTTTAAGTTTCGCTTTAGAAAAATATTTAAATGATTTAGCTTTGCATATAAATTTTGGTCAAAAAGTGAATTCTTTAGAATTTGATGAAGATAATAATATATGGAGAATTAAAGCTCTGAGGGGTAAAAAGCAATTGGTGTATGAGGCTAACGAAATTGTTTATACAGCTCCTCCTCAAAGTCTAATAAATCATCTTGATGACTCTTCGCATATTAATAAAGAATATAAAAATCAGTTATCAAAACTCTCAGAACCTAGTGGCGCTTTGGTTTTATATGCTGCTTTAAAGAGAAGTCAAATCAAGACTATAAATTCAAATCATTACCAATTTACACATAAAGAATTTGGTTCGCTTTTTTTATCGTTAAGTGTAGATGGAGATGGGCGAGCACCTGAAGGTGAAATTACCTTAATTGCTAGCATTTTTACAGATACTAATGAATGGTTGGATTTAAATAAAGAGGAATATTATGAGAAAAAAGAAAAATTTATTAGAAAAATTTCAGAGGCATTAGAAATCCAAATGAATATTAATTCATCCAGTTGGTTACATAGGGAATTAGCAACACCATTATCTTTTCAAAAGTGGACTAATCGTCCTAAAGGTATTGTTGGTGGTCTAGGGCAAAGCCCAAATCAGTTTGGTCTGTTTGGGTTGCCCAGCAGAACTCCTCTTAAAGGTTTATGGTTATGTGGTGATTCTATTTATCCAGGAGAGGGTACGGCTGGGGTGAGTCAATCTGCATTAATGGTTGTTAATCAAATTTTAGCTTCGAAAGGTCATTCAATATTAGAAATTTAGGCCTTTCTAATTACAAAAATCAGAGCGTGAGTGCTTATTTTTTTCAAGTTGATCTAGGAGTTTATCCCAATTTTCGTTGCTAATTAATTTTTCAATGTCATTAAGATGACTTTTAAACATTGAAAGTGATTTAATTATATTTTTCTTATTGTAATGAGCTAAATCCAAACCTAGATGTGGATTACCTGAACCCACTCTAGAAGTATCTGAGAATCCAGTAGAGGCTAATTTTTTTGAAGTATTTAATAACTCTATGTTTTTTGTTGTATTAGCGCTTGCAATTAAGCATGAAGATAAAAAAATAGGTAAGTGAGAAATTAGTGCGACTGATTGATCATGAGTACTTGGTGAGATTTCTACTAAATCGCAACCTAATGATTGAATTAGATTTTTTATGGTAGAAAGTGATTTTGGATTGGTTTGTTGTGTAGGCGTGACAACCCACTTTGCATTATCAAATAAATTGATATGTCCTGAATCAACTCCTTGCATTTCAGTCCCTGCCATTGGATGAGAACCAACAAATAAAGGATGGATCTTTTCCCAAGTATTAATTATGGGTTCTTTGATAGATCCGACATCAGTAATAACAGCTTCTGAAGGAATTGCTTTAATTAATGCTTTTGAAGGATTTATCAGTTCTTTGATTGGTAGTGCTAAAATTATTAAAGTACATTCTTTTAAAATATTTAAATCACAACTTACAAAATTTGCTAGTTTTCTGGCTTCAGCCTTTCTTTTATTTAATGGATTGTTAGTTAACCCGTAAATAGTATGCTCGTTTTTTTGTAATCTTAATCCTAATGATCCTCCTATAAGACCTAAACCGATAATTCCAATATTCATTAATTTATTAACTGATTTGTTTTATACTATTTTTAACAATATTTTATTTGTTAGGTACATAATCTTATTTATTCATAACTGTAATTCATAGATGCTTGAGATTTTAAGCCATAAATACTTAAAAAGATTTGTAAGCGTAAACATGTCAGATTGGCAAAATATCTATTCTTTTGGTCGGATAATATCTTTGTCATTAAGAAAAAGAGAAAATTATTTAATTAATTCAGAAATATTTCTGACAACTAAGTGGTACCCAGCATTATTAATTTCTCTTCTTCTAAACAAAGATGATGCCATTTTGGTTTTGTCAAAAGAGAATTTTGGTGATTTATTTGATTACTTACCTTTATTAAAGGATATAGGATTAAACTTTAGTATTAATTCGAATGAGATTCTTTTAGCAAGTCATAAGATTCAGATATTAACTTTGGATGAATTGATAAGTACAAATAAAGACGCAAAAATTACTAAACATACAATAGTTTTTGATGGAGCGGAAAATCTTAAAAAGGATTTAAAAAATATCTTTAGAATATCTTTGAATAAAAATAGTTGGCTAGAAAATCTTAGAAATAATCATAATTTTTATTTTGAGAAAACATATAACAACTTAAAAAAGAAATTTTTTTTAAGAGCACTTCCTAATAAAAACTATGTTTATTTATCTGACTCTGAGATAAGGTTTTTTAAATATTTTTTCTCAAAATATTATCATTTATCAACAAAATTTTTAAATTTTAAAAATGTTTTTCAATCGAATTGGGCGACTTGGGTTATTTTAGATTATGAAAATTTTGAATGGATTCTTATTGCTGAACCTTTAGATGAATTTATCCATATCAAAGAATTATTAGCGAATAATCATAATATGTTCTTATCTTCTTTAAGAAAAGATTTTTATTATCGGAACTATCTGAATAGTCATAATTTAAATATTAATAAAGCTATAAATTTTCAAAGCGATTTTCCAGAAAAAAAATTTTCAATTTATTTGCCTAATAGGCAGATGCTCCCTAATAACCCTTTTTTTTACAATTTAATAATTAAACAAGTTCATAAATTAGTTCTTTTCAGAAGTGGCTTCAATTTAATCTTGTGTGATGATGAAGTCCTCAAGCTTAAATTAGCTACAAATTTAGCTTCAAAATATGGTAAGCAAATATTACTCGACAATATGCCTTGTAAGAATAATCAGATTCTTTGTTCTAGTTATCAATGGTGGATAAGAAATTCAAAATCTTCTCAATTACCTAATCGAATAATATTACCTTTATTACCAATTCCAAATATGTCAGAACCTTTTACACAAATAAATGTTTCATATAAAAATAATCAATCCGAAGATTGGTTTAGAGAATTTTTGCTACCTGAAACTATTGAAACATTAGATAAAGTAATTTCTCCTTTAAGAAGAAATGCAGGCGAATTATTAATACTTGATGGAAGAATAAAAAATAGACAATGGGGTAGAGATATTATTGCAATGCTTCAGCCTTCAGATATTATTCCTCATATATTTCCTTTCGATTAGACTATCATTTTAGAAAAAGGGATTAGAAATGGGTGAAGCTAAAAGGAGAAAAAATCTTGGATTATCTCCTCGTGTTTTTAATAAAAAACTGAAATCAGATGATTCTCCTAGACTTATTCAATGGTTGCCTATTACTGAAGCTCAAAAAGATATATTTATAAAATTAAGCATTAGAGCAGGCTGGGTAGGCATTGGATTATTAATTTTATTATGGATTATTGTAAGAATAATAGGTCCCTATGCTGGCTGGTGGACCCCTGCAGATTCTCTATAGGTTTTAGGCTGCGTTTTTTATATTATTTGAGCCAGTTTCTTGATTAACATTTAATTGTTTCATTGAATTTGAGCTAACTTCTGTACCTTCTGTAAGTTTTTGCCTAATAATTGATTCTATATTTTCTCTTATTTTTGGGTTCTGATCAAGCCAAATAATTGTGTTATCTCTTCCTTGGCCAATATTTTCACCTTCGTAGCTATACCAAGCACCTCTTCTTATAACGATATTAGTTTCTTCGGCTAAATCTAGTAAACAGCCTGTAGTACTTATTCCCTTTCCGAATAAAATATCAAATTCAGCTATTCTGAATGGAGGCGCTACTTTATTCTTTGCAACTTTTACTTTTGCTCTAATTCCATATTCTTCTGTTCCTCTCTTTAGAGTTTGAATTCTTCTAATATCTAACCTTACAGATGAATAAAATTTTAATGCATTCCCACCTGTTGTGGTTTCAGGATTCCCATATGTAATGCCTATTTTCAATCTTAACTGGTTCAAAAAGATTACTGTACATCCTGACTTCCCGATATTTCCTGTTATCTTTCTCATTGCTTGGCTCATCAACCTGGCTTGACTACCAACTACATGGTCTCCCATCTCCCCTTCAATTTCAGATCTAGGAGTTAACGCAGCAACTGAATCTACAACAACTAAGTCAACAGCAGCTGATCTGATTAGTTGATCAACTATTTCTAATGCCATTTCCCCTGTATCTGGTTGCGATACAAGTAGATTCTCAACATCAACGCCAAGAGAAGCTGCGTAGACTGGGTCTAAGGCATGTTCGGCATCGACAAATGCAGCAATACCTCCATTTCTTTGCACTTCGGCAATTGCATGAAGAGTTAATGTGGTTTTGCCAGAACTTTCAGGTCCATAGACCTCAACAACTCTGCCTTTTGGATAACCTCCTCCCAATGCTAAATCTAGAGTGAGAGCTCCTGTAGAAATAGTTTCTACTCTCATTCTTGATGCATCTCCTAATCTCATTATTGACCCTTTGCCAAAGTTCCTTTCTATCTGTCCTAAAACTAAACTTAAGGCTTTGTCTTTTTCTTTTGACAAAGAATCTTTTGAAACTTCTGTTTTTCTACCTTCAATATTCATTGTTTTAACTTTTCCTTTAGTAAATGATTATTTCTTAAATTTAAATTGAAAAGTACAATTTAATTCAAGCATCATACTTAATAGTACAGACGTACTCTAGCCGATCATATTGAATTAGCAAGTATTTCTTCTAAATCTTTTAATTTTAAAAGATTAATACTTGTTGGTAAATTATATTTATCTGATTCCTTGAGATAACCCCATTCCGCCAGGAAGCAAGGCACTACACTAGTTTGTGAGTCATTTATGATTTCGATTAATGTTTGCTTTCTGTCTTCCAAGAAACAAATAATCTTATATTCTTTAGTTAATTTGCGTAAGATGTCAATTTTATTACCAGATTTATACCCAAATATCATGTCAGTAGAAACATTAATATTTTTGAGAATCATTGAAGTGAACTTTTCTTCCTTTGTCGAAATAATTCCCGTCTTCAAATCTAGATCTTTTGCTTTTTGCATAAATCTTAGAACTTCATTGAAAGGTTTATGAAGTTTGATCCATTTCTCAAGATCTGTAAATATTTGATTGTTCCTAGATCTATCAAGTGATGTCTGTAATTTTTCAGAAGACCAGTTATTCTTTTTTAATGTTTCAATGCATTTAGTCTTATAATTCGTGAGAAATTCTCTTTTGTTGTTATCGCAAAGTGGTTCATTTCTTTTCAATATTTCATGAGTTATTAGAACCATTTCCCACCCATATTTAACGTAAGGTCTTAGTTCCTGAAATATTTCAGGGACTTTCATATTGGAGTTTATATTGTCAGATATTTGTTTAGATTGTAAATATGATTTGCAGGCCAGAACGGAACTATACCAATATTCTTCTATGCCATCAATTACTACTCCGTCAAAATCTAATAATATTAATTTTTTAAACACTAGTAAAAATAATAAACTGGGCCGCTAGGATTCGAACCTAGGAATGGCGAGACCAAAACCCGCTGCCTTACCACTTGGCGACGGCCCAACAATCTCTATTTTAATACATTTAAAGAGTTTTTTCTATTGAAAACTTTTAAAATTATGATTATTTTTTCCAAGGATTTAATAAGATTTTAGCTTTTTCAATTGCTAGAGCCATTTTTTCTGGATCCTCATATATTTTTTTATTTGTTTTACCGCTGTCATCAATAAGTGGTTGTACTAATTTTCTAGCAACACTTCCAAAAGCAATACCATCAGGAATTTGATTATCTTTTAGAAATTCATAGGTAAAGCTATTTGTACCTCCTGCTAGTTGTATTAATCCAGGTGGAAGCATAGATTTTACATTTTCCCATAATTTGACTGCTGCTTTTGCGGTTGTTGCAGCGATATCACCAGACATCGGTCTTCCATCAAGCTGCCAAATTAATGGAACTTTTTGCTCATCAAGAATTTCATATCTATCCCAGAACGCTTTAGCAAGATCTTCTGGTTTGGCATTGGATTGTGTTAAGCCACAACTTACAGATATTTTTTTTAATTTCACACCTGAATTTTTAATTATGCTGGCTATATCCCTGAATGCATCGGTACGATTTATCTCAGTATGAATTTCTACAGCGTCAGGTCTAATTGTAAGAAGAATGTCTTTTAATGAATTGTGTGATAATTGATATTCATATTCAGAGATCAAATTTAAAGGACAACTTGAGATACATCGTCCGCAGCCATAGCACTTACTTCTGCTTACTCCATATTTATCTATAGCAAAAGTAGGGCAGATATTCTCACATGGGCGAGGACAATTAGGAGGACATTTTGAAGGATCAAATTTTGCTTTACGGAAGTGGATATCTTTACCATCACTAATGCTTATCATTAATCCAGGTACTTTGCCATAGACTTTTTTAGACCAATTTATACCATTGCGAGCAGCCTCAACCACAGATGGATCAGCTGCAACATCAATATAATCAACTCCGGCTGCAGAGTATATTGCGCAGAGATCTTCTATTGATACTGTATCTTCATTACTAGCCCCACAAATTAACTTTACCCATTTGTCAGGACTTTTTTTAGTATTTTCCAAATTAATTAGTTTTATAATCCATCAGATATATATTCTCCTAATGACAACCATTTGAGTTTTCTAGAACCTCCCATTTCAACAACTATTTTAAATGTCTCATCTGACTTAGATATTTTTATTAAACTTGCTAATTCTGACTGAGATAAAACTTGACCTTCGATTAGCCAAAGTAATTTTTTCTTGTCATTATCATTAAATAACTCGGCTGCTTGAGGAATTACTTGTTGAACTTCTCCTAATGCACCATTTCTGCCAATGTTTTGATGACCCAGATGTGGTGGTCTTACTCCGTGCAACTTCAATAGAAAAACCTCTGGATCTCCTAATCCTCTTGCAGATGAAATCATTGTCTTGAATCCTTTAGCTCGCATTCTTCTTAAAAGTCTTGTTTCGTAGCCTCCCTCTAATGGTGCAAATACAGCTAGGCATCCGTATTTATATAAATCATCATGAAATTTTTCACCTGTTAAAAGTAATGGCATAATACTAATTTTAGCTTATATATCAATGATATTTCATTTTATGGAACTTGATGATGTACAATTATTATTTGGTGAAAATTCTATGCTCGAACACTAGCCGAGCCTCTTTAATTATTCACTGTTTAGCGAATGCGCTAAAGCTATGGCGGTTTTAATTTTAAACCTTTTGAGAAACTATCTATTCATTGAAAAGTCTCAGCCAAATTAATTTAGTTTTTAATTAAGTTACTCTCCTAAATAAAGGAAGAAAATAATTTAGTTAAAAATTAAAAACAAGCTAGTTTTGATTAAATCAAATGTCTATTGGAATTTTAGGAAAAAAACTGGGAATGTCTCAGTTATTTGACGAAAAAGGAAATGCTGTTCCTGTTACATTGATTCAAGCAGGCCCTTGTAGAATAACTCAACTAAAAACTCCTTCTTTGGATGGATATTCTGCAGTGCAAATTGGTTTTGGATCATCAAAAGACAAGCTTTTAAATAAGCCTTTCAAAGGTCACTTATCCAAATCCGGAGAAGATCTTTTAAAATATTTAAGAGAGTATAGAGTAAATGAGACTTCTGAATATAAAATCGGGAGTCAAATTACTGTAAAAACTTTTGAAGTTGGTCAGAAAGTTGATATAAGCGGAAAATCTATGGGTAGGGGTTTTTCAGGATATCAAAAAAGGCATGGTTTTAGTAGAGGACCAATGAGTCATGGATCGAAGAATCATAGACAGCCTGGATCAACTGGAGCAGGTACAACTCCTGGAAGAATTTATCCAGGCAAGAGAATGGCTGGTAGATATGGAGGTAAAAATGTCACTACAAAAGGTTTAATTGTTGTCCAAGTTGATGATGTTAATAACCTTCTTGTCGTAAAGGGATCTGTACCCGGAAAACCAGGTGCAATTTTAAATATCAAACCAAACGTAAAGGTAGGTAATCAAGGAGGTAATAAATAATGACTTCATTAGAATCACTTACTTGGAATGGTAAAAAAGGTAGCAAAATTACTTTAGATTTAAAAGTCGCTAAAGACTCTTCCTCAGCAGATCTAATTCATAGGGCTGTGCTAAGACAACTTGCTAATAAAAGACAAGGAACTGCCTCAACTCTTACGAGATCTGAGGTGAGAGGAGGAGGAAGAAAACCATATAAGCAAAAAGGTACTGGAAGAGCAAGGCAAGGATCAATAAGAACTCCTCTAAAGCCAGGGGGAGGTATTATTTTTGGACCGAAGCCTCGTTCATATAATTTGGACATGAATAGGAAAGAAAGAAGACTCGCTCTAAGAACTGCACTAATGTCGAGAGTCTCTGATATAAAAACTGTTGAAGACTTTGGGGTAAACTTAGAAGTTCCTAAAACAAAGGAAATAGTAGAAGGTCTTATTAGATTAGGAATAGATAAAACTAAAAAAGTCTTAATTATTCTTGAAGAACCCTCTTCGCAAGTTAAAAAATCAATAAAGAATATTTCTAATGTCAAATTAATTCTGGCCGATCAATTAAATGTTTTTGATATCTTAAATGCTAATCAAATTGTTATTGGCCACTCAGCTATCGCAAAAATCCAGGAGGTATACGGATCATGAGTAAATCATTTAAAACCAGATTAGCTGATGTTATACGTAAACCTGTTATTACCGAAAAGGCTACTAATGCTCTTGATTTAAATCAATATACTTTTGAAGTAGATCACAGAGCAGCAAAGCCTGATATTAAGGATGCTATTGAGTCCATGTTTAATGTTAAAGTAATAGGAATTAGTACAATGAATCCCCCAAGGAGGACTAGAAGGTTAGGAAAATTTGCTGGTAAGCGCTCTCAAATAAAAAAGGCAATTGTTCGTCTTGCAGAGGGAGACAAAATTCAGTTATTCCCTGAATCATAAGGAGTTTTATTATGGCAATTCGTAAATTTAGACCGTATACACCCGGAACAAGACAGAGAGTCGTTACAGATTTCAGTGAAATAACTGGTAACAAACCGGAGAAGTCCCTTTTAATTAGTAAGCACAGATTGAAAGGTAGAAATAATCGAGGTGTAATAACATGTAGACATAGAGGCGGTGGACATAAGAGACAGTATAGAATAGTTGATTTTAGGCGTGATAAAAGGAATATTAATGCCAAGGTGGCTGCAATACACTATGACCCACATAGAAATGCAAGGCTAGCTTTACTTTTTTATGAAGATGGAGAGAAAAGATATATTATTGCACCAGCGGGAGTTAAAGTTGGCCAGCGCTTAATTGCAGGAGAATCAGTCCCAATTGAAAATGGTAATGCTATGCCCTTGTCTTTTATGCCACTTGGGTCAAACGTTCATTGCGTAGAATTATATGCGGGAAAAGGTGCTCAAATGGTAAGGTCTGCAGGAGCCAGTGCACAAGTTATGGCTAAAGAGGGTGATTATGTTGCACTTAAACTACCATCTACAGAAGTTAGACTTGTTCGAAAAGAATGTTATGCAACTTTGGGTGAAGTAGGCAATGCAGAAATTCGTAATACAAGTCTTGGCAAAGCTGGTAGGCGAAGATGGCTAGGCAGAAGACCTCAAGTAAGAGGAAGCGTTATGAATCCTTGTGATCACCCACATGGAGGAGGAGAGGGAAAAGCCCCAATTGGTAGAGCTGGACCTGTTACTCCTTGGGGTAAACCCGCCTTGGGTCTAAAGACTCGCAAAAAGAACAAACCAAGTAATAAATTAGTTCTTCGGAGAAGGCGTCGTGTTTCTAAGAGAAGTAGGGGAGGAAGAGATTCATGATTACATTTTCATTTAACTTAAATTTTTAATTATGGGACGTTCATTAAAAAAAGGACCTTTTATTGCAGATAGCTTGCTAAGTAAGGTTGAAAAACAAAATACTGATAATGATAAATCAGTAATAAAAACTTGGTCGAGAGCATCTACCATCCTACCTGTCATGATTGGACATACTATTGCTGTCCATAATGGAAGAGCACATATTCCTGTTTTTATAACAGAGCAGATGGTTGGACATAAGTTAGGAGAATTTGCTCCAACGCGAACTTATCGAGGTCATATAAGAGATAAAAAAGGAGCAAGATAATGACAAATACACCAAATACTATTCAAAAAGCGGTCGCACATGGTAACTATGTGCGTGGTTCAGCCTCTAAAGTTAGAAGAGTGTTAGACCAAATAAGAGGAAAATCTTATCGAGATGCATTAATTATGCTGGAATTTATGCCTTATAGATCTACAGAACCTATCACAAAGGTTTTGAGGTCTGCTGTCGCAAATGCTGAGCATAACTTAGGGATGGATCCTGCATCTTTAATAATTTCTTCTGCATCTGCTGATATGGGTCCTGTTATGAAAAGATATAGACCCAGAGCTCAAGGACGTGCGTTTGCCATTAAAAAGCAGACCTGCCACATTACTATCTCTGTCCAATCTCAAGCTATTCAAAATAATTCGGAGGAACAAACTTAATGGGACATAAAATCAATCCTTCAGGATTAAGATTAGGTATTACACAGGAGCATCGCTCCAAGTGGTTTGCTTCACCTAAAACTTATCCGATACTTCTTCAAGAAGATCATAAAATCCGAAGTTTCATTCAAAAAAAATATGGAGCTGCTGGTATTAGTGATGTTTTGATAGCTAGGAAAGCTGATCAATTAGAGTTAGAGCTAAAAACAGCAAGACCTGGAGTTATTGTTGGAAGACAAGGCAGTGGTATTGAAGAATTAAGGTCTGGTATTCAAAAAACTATTGGAGATAGAACAAGACAAGTAAGAATTAATGTTGTTGAAGTTGAAAGAGTTGATGCTGATGCATTTTTACTTGCAGAATATATTTCTCAGCAACTAGAAAAAAGAGTCGCTTTTCGAAGAACGATAAGAATGGCACTTCAGAGAGCACAACGGGCAGGGGTTTTGGGTTTAAAAATACAAGTTGGAGGAAGACTGAATGGTGCTGAAATTGCTAGAACTGAATGGACCAGAGAGGGTAGAGTCCCTCTTCATACATTGAGAGCTGAGATCGATTATGCCACCAGGGAAGCCAATACTACTTATGGTGTACTTGGTATTAAGGTTTGGGTTTTCAAAGGTGAGGTCCTTCCTAAGGAAGAGCAAACAATTCGTGTTGGAGCTAATCCTAAAAGAAAGGCTGGAAGAACTACTCAGCAGTTTGAGGATCGTTCTACTGAGAATTCATAGGAGTTTTAAAAATGCTTAGCCCTAAACGCACTAAATTTCGTAAACAACACAGAGGAAGGATGAAGGGAATTGCTTCAAGAGGTAATACAATTTCTTTTGGACAATTTGCTCTTCAAGCTCAAGACTGTGGTTGGATCACATCTCGCCAAATCGAAGCGAGTAGAAGAGCTATGACAAGATATGTCAAACGTGGAGGCAAAATTTGGATACGAATTTTTCCTGATAAGCCTGTTACTATGAGACCTGCTGAAACAAGAATGGGTTCTGGAAAAGGAAATCCTGAATTTTGGGTAGCAGTAGTTAAGCCTGGAAGAATACTCTTTGAGATGGGAGGAGAGGAAATTACAGAAGAAATTGCCAAAGAGGCAATGAGGCTAGCGCAGTATAAATTACCAGTAAAAACAAAATTTATTACTAGTAATAATGATTCCAAAGATTCTGATAGCGCTAAAGATCATCTCAAAGTTAAAAATAATGAGGAGGTTAAATCATGAAAAATACAGAAAATCTAAAAGAATTTAAAAACTTAGATAATTCTCAGATTTCTGAAAAAATTAATGAGCTAAGAAAAGAGCTTTTTGATTTACGTTTCAAACAAGCAACTAGACAACTTAATGAGACGCATAAGTTTAAAATAATCAAGAAGCAAATTGCTCAGTTATTGACTCTTTCCAAAAGTCAATCTAAATCTCAAACCTCTACTGATTAATTAAAACCATGGCACTAAAAGAAAGAGTTGGAACTGTTGTAAGCGACAAAATGAACAAAACTGTTGTAGTTGCAGTTATAAATAGGTATCCTCACCCCACTTATAAAAAAATTGTAAGTAGAACAACACGTTACAAAGCTCATGACCCTGAAAATAGTTGTACTACAGGAGATAGAGTAAGGATTAAGGAAACTAGGCCTATGAGTGCGCACAAAAGATGGGCAATTGAAGAGATCCTTAATAAATCAGTTTCTGCAAAGGAGGATAAAAAATGATTCAACAAGAAACCTACTTAACTGTTGCAGACAATAGTGGAGCCAAGAGGCTCCAATGCATTAGGGTATTAGGATCTAACAGGAGATATGCTCACGTAGGAGATGTAGTTGTTGCCTCAGTAAAAGATGCTTTACCTAACATGGGAGTTAAAAAGTCAGATGTTGTGAAAGCTGTAATTGTAAGAACAAAAGCCACACTAAGGAGAAATACTGGTAATTCAATAAGATTTGATGATAATGCAGCAGTTCTTATCAATGAGGATAAAAATCCAAAAGGTACTAGAGTATTCGGGCCAGTTGCTAGGGAATTAAGAGAGCGCAACTTCACGAAAATTGTTTCACTTGCTCCGGAGGTTATTTAAATGTTGGATTCAAAAAAGAAAAATCAAAATCTTCCAAGAACTAAGATGAGGATTAAGAAGGGCGATTTAGTCAAGGTTATCAATGGGAAAGAGAAGGGTAAAACTGGAGAAGTTCTCAAGACAATCCCATTGCAGAATAGATTAATAATTAAAGGAATTAACTTCAAAACAAGGCATATTAAACCTAATCAAGAAGGGGAAAGCGGAAGAATTGTTACTGAAGAAGCGTCAATTCATGCTTCAAATGTAATGTTTTTTTCCAAAGAGAAGAATCTTACTAGCAAAATTGAATTTTTCATAGATAAAGAAGGAGTGAAAAAAAGACGATTGAAAAAAACTGGTGAATTAATTGATTAATTAATTCATCTTCATGCTCTTATACTTTTCACAATTTTGATTCTGACAAAGACCAGAATTATCAAACTAAATTATGACACTAAAGAATCGTTACAAAGAAGCAATAAGACCAAAATTATTAAAAGATCTTGGCCTTAAAAATATCCATCAAGTACCAAAGGTTGTTAAAGTTAACATCAACCGAGGCCTTGGTGAAGCTGCTCAAAACTCAAAAGCACTCGAAGCCTCATTAAATGAAATGGCAACTATTACAGGACAAAAAGCTTTAGTCACACGTGCTAAAAAAGCTATTGCTGGTTTTAAAATTAGAGAAGGTATGCCAATAGGTTGTGCTGTTACCCTAAGAGGTGATCGTATGTATTCTTTCTTAGAAAGATTCATAAATTTAGCTCTTCCAAGAATTAGGGATTTTAGAGGCGTAAGCCCTAAAAGTTTTGATGGTAGAGGTAACTACACTATAGGTGTTAAAGAACAACTTATATTCCCTGAGATTTCATTTGATAAAATTGACTCTATCAGAGGAATGGATATTACGATTGTTACGAGCGCATCTACTGATGAAGAGGGAAAAGCTCTTTTGAAAGAACTAGGAATGCCATTTAGCAGTAATTAAATTTAAGATTATGTCAAATCACGATCCAATTTCAGATATGCTTACTCGTATAAGAAATGCGAGTCAAAAAAGGCATTCAACTACTTCTATACCTGCTTCAAAAATGTCTAGGAGCATAGCAAAGGTATTACAAAAAGAAGGTTTTATTAATGAGATTAATGAAGAAGGGGAAGGATATAAATCACAACTAATTCTCGGCTTAAAATATAGTGGAAAAAATAAGTTTCCAACAATAAGATCAATGCAAAGGGTAAGTAAGCCTGGGTTAAGAATTTATAAAAATACTAAAGGATTACCAAAAGTGCTAGGTGGACTAGGAGTTGCTATAATATCAACTTCAAAAGGTGTCATGAGCGATCGCGATGCTAGAAAACAAGGTATTGGCGGTGAAGTCCTCTGCTATGTCTATTAAGGAGTTTAATTATGTCTAGAATTGGAAAAACACCAGTCGTAATACCAGAAAAAGTTTCTGTTGATATTAAAGGTCTCTTAATTACCGTTAAGGGCCCAAAAGGAGAATTAAAACGTCTAATGCCGGAGGGAGTAAAATTTGATAAGAAAGAAAATGAGGTATTTGTTAATCCTTCTACTACTAAACGCTTCTCAAGAGAAAGACATGGCTTATGTAGAACTTTAATTTCTAATATGGTGCATGGGGTAAGTGAAGGCTTTTCAAAAAAATTAGAAATAGTAGGCGTAGGTTCGAGGGCTCAGGTAAAGGGCAAAAATCTTGTTGTTAGTGCTGGTTATAGTCATCCTGTAGAGATTATTCCTCCAGATGGAATTTCATATAAAGTTGAAAGTAATACAAATGTGATTGTATCAGGCATTGATAAAGAGATAGTTGGTAATGAAGCTGCAAAGATTAGATCAATTAGACCTCCAGAACCTTATAAAGGTAAAGGAATAAAATATCATGATGAAAGAATTATTAGAAAAGCTGGCAAATCTGGCAAAAAATAAATTAGAATAAATAACCATGACAACACTCTCAAGAAAAAAACAAACACAGAAACGACATAAGAGACTAAGACGTTTTCTAATAGGTACAAAAACAAGGCCTAGACTTTCTGTATTCCGCTCTAATAACCATATTTATGCACAGGTTATTGACGATCAAGACCAAACAACTATTTGTGCTGCTTCTACTCTTGATAAAGAGTTCAAAGAAATGGGGGATAGATCTACTTCCAATTGTGAATCCTCTACCTTAGTTGGTTCATTATTAGCTAAAAGGGCTATTAAGACTGGAATTAAAGAGGTTGTATTTGATCGAGGCGGTAATATATATCATGGAAGAGTTAAAGCTTTGGCTGAAGCAGCAAGAAAAGCTGGTCTAAAATTCTAAATATTATTTATCATGACTGACACACCAATTAAAACCGAAAATCAAACAAAAAACGATAAAGTATCGTTTACTAACAAAGATGAGCCTAAGAGAAATAATAAAAAACGGGGTAGAAGAGATTCTAAGAATTTAGATAGAGATACTGATTGGCAAGAAAGAGTAGTACAGATTCGAAGAGTTTCTAAAACCGTAAAAGGTGGTAAAAAGATGAGTTTCAGAGCTATAGTTGTTGTTGGTAATGAGAAAGGTCAGGTAGGGGTTGGAGTTGGCAAAGCAGGTGATGTTATCGGTGCGGTCCGAAAAGGTGTTGCAGATGGTAAAAAAAATCTTGTCAGAGTACCTTTAACGCCAAACAATTCTATTCCTACAATATCACTCGGTAGAGATGGTGCTGCTAATGTTTTAATTAGACCTGCTGCTCCAGGTACTGGAGTTATTGCAGGAGGTTCTATCAGAACTGTACTAGAATTAGCTGGCATTAAAAATGTTTTAGCAAAAAGACTAGGCAGCAAGACTCCTCTTAATAATGCAAGAGCTGCAATGGTTGCTCTCTCTCAGCTAAGAACGCATAAGTCTGTAGCTAGAGAAAGAGGAATTTCTTTAGAACAGCTTTATTCTTAAAAATTATGACTTTTTCATTAAATTCCTTAAAATCAAACACAGGCTCTCGAAAGAAGAAACTCAGAAAAGGAAGAGGTATTGCTGCTGGCCAAGGAGCATCATGTGGTTTCGGCATGAGAGGTCAAAAGTCTCGCTCAGGAAGGCCAACAAGACCGGGCTTTGAAGGCGGACAAATGCCTCTTTATAGGAGAGTTCCAAAATTAAAGCATTTTGAAATTATTAATCAAAAATCCTACTCAATAATTAATTTGAATAAACTTAGTGATTTTAAAGATGGTGAAACAGTAAATCTAGATTCATTAATCAAGAAAGGTATCTTATTTAAACCTAAGTTTCCACTTAAAATATTAGGTAATGGTGAAGTTAAAGTAAAGTTGAATGTTGAAGCGCACTCTTTTACAAAAATTGCTTCAGAAAAAATTGAAGCCGCAGGTGGATCTTGTAAATTAATAAATTAAATTTTGAATTTCTCCAAAAATAATTTTAGAGTAATTAAATGTTAGTTAAAAAAAGTAGAAATCCAAGTGCATCAGAAATAATTACTCAATTATTTCTTAACAAAGAACTAAGGACTAGAGTCTTAACAACATTAGGCTTATTATTACTTGTTAGATTAGGAATCTATATTCCAATGCCTGGAATAGATAGAGAGGCTTTTAAAAGCTTTATAGATCAAGGTGGACAATTAATTGGCTTTTTGGATATTTTTACTGGAGGGGGAATTTCAACTTTAGGAATATTTGCACTTGGTATTTTGCCTTTTATTAATGCATCTATTATTATTCAACTTTTGACCGCAGCCTTGCCAGCCTTAGAAGATCTTCAAAAAAATGAGGGAGAGGCAGGAAGAAGAAAAATTGCTCAGATAACTAGATATGTTGCTCTTGGTTGGGGATTTCTGCAAAGTGTTATTTTCTCATTAATTCTTAGACAATACGCTATTGAGGGTATAAGTAACTCAACATTTGTCTTACAAACATCTATTGCGTTAGTCACTGGTTCTATGATAGTAATGTGGTTTAGTGAAATAATTACTGAGAAAGGTATAGGTCAAGGAGCTTCATTAGTCATTTTTCTAAATATTGTTGCGACACTTCCAAAGGCTTTGAGTTCAACAATTGAGAAAGCTCAAACTGGTGACAGAGGAGATGTCCTTGGAATCGCTGTGTTATTAGGCGTTTTTCTTCTTACTATCGTTGGTATAATCTTTGTTCAAGAGGGTGCAAGAAGAATTCCAATTGTTAGTGCCAAGAGACAAATTGGTAGTCCTTCCTTACTACCAAAAAGACAAAGTTATTTGCCTTTAAAGTTAAATGCAGGTGGAGTAATGCCTATTATTTTTGCATCCGCATTGATCTTTTTGCCAATTACAATTGCTAATGTTAGTGGTAACCCAATTTTAATAAAATTAGCGAGTGCTTTAAATCCAAGTTCATCTAATCCATGGCCATATGCACTAACTTTTTTTGCATTAATTCTTGGCTTTTCCTACTTTTATGCTTCTCTTACAATTAATCCAATAGATGTAGCTTCTAATTTAAAAAAGGGAGGTGTAGCCATTCCAGGTGTTAGACCGGGATCAAAGACTACAAGTTACTTAACAGGAATTCAAAATAGATTAACTCTTTTAGGTGGACTATTCCTAGGATCTGTAGCGATTATTCCTGCAGCTGTAGAAAGGGCAACAAATGTACAAACGTTTCAAGGGCTAGGAGCTACTTCATTATTAATTCTTGTAGGAGTTGCTATAGATACTGCAAAACAAATTCAAACATATGTTATTTCACAGAGATACGAGGGATTGGTAAGTAATTAATGAAAAAATATTTATTATTTTTAGGTCCACCTGGCGCAGGTAAAGGTACTCAAGCTTCAATAATAAGTGATACTTTTTCATACCTTCATTTATCGACTGGAGCATTGTTGAGAAATGAAGTGGATCTAAATACAAATTTGGGTCGAAAAGTAGAAACAGTTATAAATAGTGGAAAATTAGTAAATGATTCGTTAGTTTTAGAAATTGTCAAAAAGAATCTCATCCCTAATAATAAAGGGTGGATTTTAGATGGATACCCCAGGAATCTATCTCAAGCCAATAACCTAAATGATGTACTCAATGAGATTAATCAGTCTTTAGAAATGGTAATAAATTTTATTATTGAGGAAGATATACTTGTTGAAAGATTACTTAAAAGAGGAAGAACTGATGATAATGAAGATACTATTAGAACTCGATTGAACATCTATAAAGAGACAACTTATCCTTTGATTGACTTCTATGAAAAACAGAATCTTATTGTTAATATTGAAGGAGATAGAGATTTAAATATAATTTCTCAAGACATAAAACAAAAAATGGCTTAATTATGTTGTAGGATATAGTATTAGTATTTTCATGAGAAAAACCTTATGAAGGTTAGAGCCTCAGTAAAAAAAATGTGTGACAAGTGCCGTGTTATTCGCAGACATGGTAGGGTTATGGTCATTTGTACCGCTAGCCCTAGACACAAGCAGCGTCAAGGTTGAACTTTGATGACATTTATTTTTCTAATTATTTTTAAAAACATTATCTTCTTTAAAACAAGTGGCTAGGATTGCAGGCATAGACATACCTCGCGAAAAGCGAGTTGAAGTTGCACTTACTTATATCTATGGTATTGGTCTGACGAGATCAAAACTGATATTAGCAAATACAGGGGTAAACCCTGATACAAGAGTAAAAGATCTTGCAGATGCTGATGTTCAGAAATTAAGGGGTGCTACTGAATCTTTTACAGTGGAGGGAGATCTACGCAGGCAGGAGGGTATGGCTCTTAAGCGTCTTCAAGATATTGGCTGCATTAGAGGTAGGAGACATAGAATGAGTCTTCCTGTAAGAGGGCAAAGAACAAGAACCAATGCAAGAACTAGAAGAGGCGCAAGAAAAACAGTGGCGGGTAGGAAGAAATAATGGACTTTTTATTAATAGCAACAAATTTTTTTATTTAATTTACTATGGCTGCCCAAGTTAAAAAAACAGGATCAAAGAAATCAAAAAGAAATGTGCCAAATGGAGTAGTGCACATCCAAAGTACCTTTAATAACACAATAGTATCGATAACCGATACATCGGGCCATGTTATATCTTGGTCATCAGCAGGTGCAAGTGGATTCAAAGGAGCTCGTAAAGGCACGCCTTTTGCAGCACAAACCGCAGCTGAGTCCGCTGCTAGAAGAGCACTAGACCAGGGCATGAGACAAATAGAGGTATTGGTAAGAGGCCCAGGCTCAGGTAGGGAAACCGCCATAAGAGCTTTACAAGTGGCTGGTTTGGAAATAACTCTAATAAGAGATGTAACTCCACTACCTCATAATGGATGTAGGAGACCTAAACGCAGACGCGTTTAGACAATATCTCTAATCACCTCGTTCACTTATCTTTTTATTTTCCGTGTTGCAATACCAGATTGACAGAATTGATCATCAAATATCAGATGATCGCTCCCAAACAGGTACATTTTTAATTGGACCTCTAGAAAGAGGTCAGGCTACCACACTAGGTAATTCTCTCAGAAGAGTATTAATGGGTGGATTAGAGGGAAGTGCCGTAACTGCTGTAAGAATTGCAGGAGTGAATCATGAATATGCTACTGTTCCTGGCGTCAGAGAAGACGTTTTAGATATCCTTTTGAACTGTAAGCAATTATCAATTAGTAGTTCTAGTAATGAGGTTGAAATTGGTAGATTAGTAGCTACAGGTCCAATGGAAGTTAAAGCAAATGATATCCAATTTTCTTCGCAAGTCGAAGTTGTAGATGGAGAGAAACCAATTGCAACAATTCAAGATGGTCATAATTTGGAATTAGAAGTTCATGTTGAGAGAGGTACTGGCTATAGACCTGTTGATAGAAGAAACGAAGAAACAACTGCTATAGATCTTTTGCAGATAGATGCAGTATTTATGCCTGTAAAAAGAGTTAACTTTACAATTGATGAGACTGCAGTCGCTGAGGGAGGAACAGGTAGAGAAAGATTAAAAATGGAAGTCGTAACTGATGGTTCAACTAGTCCAGATGATGCAATAGCTGAAGCAGCAAATCAATTAATTGAGCTTTTCCAACCGCTTGCTACTGTTACAATGGTTGAAGAGATTCCAGAAGAGCCAGAACCCTCACCAGAAGCTCAAATACCCCTAGAGGAACTAAACTTGTCTGTGAGGGCTTATAATTGCTTAAAGAGAGCTCAAGTTAATTCTGTTTCTGATCTAATGGGCTTTAGCTATGAAGATCTATTAGAAATAAAGAATTTCGGTTCTAAATCTGCTGATGAGGTAATTGAAGCTCTTGAGCGAATTGGTATTTCTATTCCACAAAGTAGAACATCTGTTTAATTTTTAATATTATGAGACATCAACTGCGAATCCCACTGCTAAGTAAACCTGCTGATCAAAGGAAAGCCTTATTAAGAGGATTAACAACTCAATTAATACGAGAAGGGCGAGTCACTACTACAAAATCAAGAGCAAAGGCTTTACGCAATGAGGCTGAAAGAATGATAACTTTAGCTAAGGATGGTTCATTAGCATCTAGAAGAAGAGCTCTTGGTTATATTTATGATAAAAAATTAGTTCATTCATTATTTGAAAAGGCTAAAGAGAGATATGGAGATAGAGAAGGCGGATATACAAGAATTGTAAGGACTGTTCCCAGAAAAGGGGATAATGCACAGATGGCTATTATTGAATTAGTTTGATTTTTATTTGAATATTTTTGACCAGAGTAGCATTAAAAATACAATATGATGGTTCTAATTACTCAGGTTGGCAAAGGCAAAAACAAGCATATACCGTTCAGGAATCACTAGAGGGAGCAATTAAGCTTCTTACAAAACAAGATGTAAAAACTTTTGCAGCTGGAAGAACTGATGCTGGAGTGCATGCATCCGGTCAAGTAGTTCATTTTGATTCTAATTTCAAACTACCAGAGAATAGATGGTCTGCGGCCTTAAATGGAAAATTACCTCGAAGTATTAGGATTTTAGATTCAGTAAATGTTTCTAATGAATGGCATGCATGTTATTCAGCTATTTATCGACACTATAGATATGTAATAAATAATAGTAAATTCCCTAATATATTTTTAAGTAATTGGTCTTGGCATCGTTACCAAAAGATACTAGATGATTTAACGATGAGAGATGCACTAAAGGGTATGGTAGGACAGCATGATTTTTATGCTTTTCAGAAAAAGGGAAGTAATAGAATTAATGCAGTTACGACAATTAAAGATATAAAAGTTATAAGAATGGGAGAATTACTTCTAATTGATATAAAAGCTACTGGATTCCTTTATGGAATGGTGCGGGCTATAGTTGGCCAACTTGTTCTAGTCGGTGAAAAAAAAATATCTCCTCACGTTTTCTATGAAAGGTGGGTGAATAAAAAAAAGGAAGAAGTTTTAGAATCCGCTCCTGCCAAAGGTTTATGTTTCATTAATGCTGTTTATGATAGAAATATTTTTAGTCAATTGGGTAATCAAGATCTTTTCCCTAAATTTTTAATATCAGATAACTCCTGATTTATTTTTTAGTAATTACTAGTGGAATTTCAGTTTTTCATTATCTTTAAAAAATAATTGATTATAACTCATTCAATGATGTATTATTAAATACTATTCAAGTTAATTTTATACAGAAGATTGATGAATAAAACTACTACTCCTTCAATTGAGTCATTAGAGAGAAATTGGTTCTTAGTTGATGCTAAGGAAAAAAAGCTTGGTAGGCTCGCAACTGAAATTGCTACAGTTTTGAGAGGTAAAAATAAGCCCTCTTTTACCCCGCATTTGGATACTGGTGATTTTGTAATTGTTGTAAATGCAGAAAAAGTAGAAGTGTCTGGTAAAAAATCTTCTCAGAAATTATACCGTAGACATTCTGGTAGACCAGGAGGAATGAAAGTTGAAAAATTTGAAAGTCTTCAAGCGAGAATACCCGAAAGGATTATTGAACAAGCTGTTAAGGGAATGTTACCTCATAATACACTTGGAAGACAGCAATTCAGGAAATTAAAAGTATATAGTGGTCCAGATCATCCTCATGCTGCACAAAATCCTGTATTATTAAATAATTAAACAAAAAAAATGAACAGTCAAGTAAAGAACAAAGCAGTATATTGGGGAACTGGAAGACGAAAAACTTCTGTTGCAAGGGTGCGATTAATTCCTGGGAATGGTCAAGTTAAAATCAATGGTCGATCTGGTGATGATTATTTAAATTTTAATCCTTTACACCTTAATTCAGTCAAAGCCCCTCTCCAAACTTTAGGTTTAGAAAATTCTTATGATATTTTTGTAAATGTGCATGGTGGGGGATTAACAGGACAAGCTGATGCTATCAAGCAAGGAGCTGCAAGAGCTTTATGTGAATTATCTCCTGATAATAGAAAGCCTTTAAAAACAGAGGGACACCTTAGTAGAGATCCTAGAGCCAAAGAGAGGAGAAAATATGGTCTTAAAAAGGCTAGAAAAGCTCCTCAATATTCAAAACGTTAATTATTATTATGCCTAAATCAGAGATTCATCCAAAATGGTATCCAGATGCCAAAGTCATTTGTAACGGTGAAGTTGTAATGACTACAGGATCAACACAGCCAGAATTGCACGTTGATGTTTGGAGTGGTAATCATCCATTCTTTACTGGCACTCAAAAGATTCTTGATACTGAAGGAAGAGTTGATAGATTCATGAAAAAATATGGTATGGGATCTACAAAAGCTTCTGAAAAAGAAACAAAAAAATCTAAGGATTCATAATTTCTAATTATCAATTAAATTGGAATATTCAATATTAATTTCTAGGTTAAAAACAGCTTCAGAGAGTTTTGCAAATTTAGATATTCAACTAGCAGATCCCGATATATCTAACAACCCTAAAAAGCTTGAATCTATTGCCAGAGAGAGAGCAAAACTTGAACCACTTGTTAATAATTTTAATCAGTTATTAAAAATTGATAAGGAAATAGATGATTCCAAGAGGCTTCTAAAAGAGACAAAAGATGATAAAGATATGGAATCCTTAATTAATGATGAATTATGTCAACTCCAAATTTCTAAGGATAACCTCATCCAGCAAATTCAAATTGCATTACTTCCAAAAGATCCTAGAGATGAAAGAAGTGTGATGTTAGAAATAAGAGCAGGAGCAGGAGGAAATGAAGCCTGTATTTGGGCAGGAGATTTAGCAAGAATGTATGAGAGATATGGACAGAAAATAGGATGGATTGTGAAGCCAATTAGCGCTTCAGAGGCAGACTTGGGCGGGTTTAAGGAGTTAATTATTTCAGTTAAGGGGGATTCTGTTTATAGCCAATTAAAATTCGAAGCGGGAGTGCATAGAGTGCAAAGAGTGCCAGCCACAGAATCTCAGGGGAGAGTTCATACTTCTACAGCGACCGTAGCAGTAATGCCTGAAGTGGATCCTGTTGAGGTCAAAATTGATCCATCAGATATAGAAGTTGGTACAGCAAGATCAGGAGGCGCTGGTGGACAAAATGTTAATAAGGTAGAGACAGCTATAGATCTTTTACATAAACCAACTGGTATAAGAGTTTTTTGTACCCAAGAGAGATCTCAGTTGCAAAATAGAGAGAGAGCAATGGAGATTTTAAGAGCAAAATTATACGAGATTCAAATAGATGAAGCCAATAAAAAAGAAAGATCTGAAAGACTTTTACAAGTTGGCACTGGAGACAGAAGTGAAAAAATAAGGACTTATAACTATAAAGATAATAGAACAACTGATCATAGATTAGGATGCAATTTTTCCTTAGAGCCAATTCTTTCTGGGCAATTAGATGAGGTCATTGATGCTTGCATAGCACAAGAACAGAAGAGACAAATGGAAGAATTTAGTTTGGAAAATTAATTCTTATAAATACATTAGGCTGCTAATCCAATTACATATTTACCCCATTCTTTATGCCTGCCAGAATCAATTTGCCTTGTCGCTTCAAAACTTAAATTGCTTAGTGGTTTATATGGTTTCCTTTTGAGAGGCATATTAGCTTCTTCAGGGGTTCTATTGCCTTTTTGAACATTGCACCTCAAGCAAGCAGTTGTAACATTTTCCCAGTTGTCTGTTCCACCTCTACTTCTTGGTAAAACATGATCAATGGATAATTCGCTGATTTTATGATTGCAATATTGGCAGGTATTATTATCTCTTAATAAGATATTTTTTCTCGTTAGTGAAACTTCTCTATATGGAACTTTTACGTAATATCTAAGTCTAATTACAGTAGGTAATTTCTTTCCATTATGAATATTAAAAGAATTATCTTCTTCTAAGCTTTCTGCTTTACCTTTTAGCATTAAAATAATAGCTCTTTTCCAAGAAGTGATATTTAAAGGTTCATAAGAAGCATTTAAAACGAGAGTCTGGCCCATGCCAATATCCCAATTACATGTCATGCTAACTGTATATTTATATAAACGCATGTAAAGTGCGAATTATTTGATGCAAAGCGAATTTAAAAATTTTCAAAATAATTTAATTTCTTGCTCAAGTCCTTTAACTTCCATTGATCCTACCCAAAGAGCTTGGATAGAGTTAAGTGGCAATGCTATTGAGAATAATGTACGTGAGATCAGTTCAATACTAAAGGCAAATTGCAAATTTATGGCTGTTGTTAAAGCCGATGGCTATGGACATGATGCAATATTAGTTTCAGAATTTGCGATAAGGGGAGGAGCAGATCAATTAGGTGTTGCTACTTTGCAGGAAGGCATACATTTACGCTCCGCTGGGATAAAAATTCCTATTCTTGTTTTAGGGAATATATATACCAAGAAAGATCTTATGATTTGTTTTAAAAATAATTTAATTCCAACCATAAGCGAACTTCATTCATGCTTATTATGTGAAAGTATTGGTAAAAGATATCAAAAGAGATTTGAATTGCATTTGAAAATAGATACTGGCATGTCAAGATTAGGATTTGACTATAAAAATTTTGTAGAAAATTTTAATCAAATTATTAATTTAAAAAATATTCATATTAGCGGAATATATAGTCATTTGGCTTCTGCTGATGAGCCTAATGCACTAAATCAAAATAGCTTTACACAACTGCAGAGGCATAGGTTTATTAATGTTCTAAATAAAATAAATGTTGATAAATATCCTTACATCAAAAAACATCTTTCAAATTCTGCAGGAACTTTTCTTTCTGAAAATTTTCATTTTGATATGGTGAGAATTGGATTATCAATGTACGGATATAATCCTAAGCATCATTCAATTTATGATGTAAATTTAAAACCTGCTTTAAAGCTAAAATCAAAAGTAACTTTTATAAAAAATATTGATAAGGATGTTGGAGTTAGTTATGGCAGAGCATTCAAAAGTAATAGAAAAACCAAAATAGCAGTTATTGGTATTGGATATGCAGATGGAATATGTAGAAAACTTTCTACAAAAATTAGACTTTTGCATAATGGTTTATATTATCCTCAGATTGGAAGTATAACTATGGACCAATTAATGATTGATGTTACTGAATCAAATAATATTGCAGTTGGAGATACTGTGGTTTTACTTGGTACTGATGGCAATAATTCAATTACTCCAGTAGATTGGGCAGATATGGCTTCTACTATTCCGTGGGAAATTTTATGTTCATTTAAAAATAGATTACCAAGAGTTCAAGTTGAATAGACATTTCGATTAAATAAAAAATTTTGAAGGATTGCATAAAAGTTGATAGTCTAGAAGGGATGGAGAGGTGGCTGAGTGGTTGAAAGCGGCTCCCTGCTAAGGAGTTACAGGAGGTAACTTTTGTCGAGGGTTCGAATCCCTCTCTCTCCGTGTTATTAAGGTACGTGTAGGTAGTTACAAATCCTATAAATTAGGCTATAGCAGCGATATAGGGCGTTTTAAGGCTGTGGTCTTCAATAATAAGTATGCTAAAAATACAAAAATGGTGTGGCGAAATGTGTGGCGAGTAATATCCTTTTTTAAGCTAAAGTTTTTAGATATTTTTTGCTATTTCAGGAATACGAGTTATTATTTCTTTTCCGAATAAGATTTCATTAACTAAGCCCATATGGAGCATATCTATTAATCTACAAAGATACGATTTTCCGCAAACCCACCAGGTAAAATGACTATCAATTGCTAAAAAATGATAGATCTCACGATTATGTTTTTGCCTATAGTTTCTTAATTCGTATCCATCTAACTGAGTTTCATAAACTCCATCAGCAACTCTACTTCCAAATGTTGTCGTGTAATAATATTCTTTAATTTCCCAAATGCAATTGGGATTTATGGTTTTTGGGTAAGCACCATCATATCTTCTTGAGAAAACCTCAAGTGGAAAATGTTTACCAGTAATTAATGTTAGATCTC
>MDTD01202274.1_pt1 | contig 28212 bp, 30 predicted proteins | sample 811221 | NCBI WGS metagenome assembly MDTD01 (sample SAMN05326646, study PRJNA326480) | marine metagenome | isolation source: seawater | place: Pacific Ocean: South West | collected 2011 | reverse complement strand
GCAACGGGGAAACTAAACCGTACCTTTATTTCGGCGGTGAAAGCCACGATACCATGAGCGAACAGACAGTTGACCATGGCGGCATCAAGTAGCGAAGTGACGATACCGCCATGTAATACATCATCATACCCCTGAAGTCTATGCAAACTGTTGACTTCAGCAATGACCCCGCCGTCTTTATTAACCGAAAAATTCAACCCTAAACCGTCTTTCCCACAAAGGAAACAATCCGCGTGATGAAGTTCACGCTTCAGGTTCAGTTGTTCAATGGTCGCAGACATTACTTCCGGTTTCAAGGGTTTGATTAAGGTAGGCCAGAGCCAGTTCATTCGGATTGCCACCAACGGCGCCGACGACAACGGTAATGTCATTCTGCCGGAAAAGTCCCTGTGCCCGCTGTCCCATGCCTCCGGCAATAATAACGTTGGCGCCCTGTTCATGCAGCCACTGCGGCAATACGCCGGGTTCATGCGGCGGCGGCACCAGATATTCGGTCTTTTTTAACATTTTGCTTGCTTCGTCTACTTCAACCAGAGCGAATTCTTCACAGTGACCAAAGTGCATACATAATTTTTTTTCGGCAGTCGGGATTGCGATTTTCATTTTTTTACCTCATAATTGTTTTTAGTGATAGATATCTTTAATTACAGACGCTGATTATGTTACGACCTGCAAAGCCTCTTTTTTTACATTCTCAGCAAGACTGTTTCGTTGCAGCAAATGAGTCCCGACCGGAAATCCGGTATGGAATGCTATAACCGGACATTTTACTTTTAGCAAAAAGAAAATATTTTCCCGGCAACTGCTCAAAGTTTCAAAATTGCCCTGTCCTTTGGAAATGATCAGGTCAGCATTAAAAAAATGATCCAGGAACTCATCAGAGCAGTCTGATAATATTGTTCCAGGCGCATCGGAACCATTATCGATTATCCTTACCAGCTTATCCAAGCCGGCAAATGCCGCATCTTCCCGGGTCGCGTCATTTAATATCGGCCTGCCGCGAACCGCCAGAATGACTCTCTCAAGCGGTAGTTGTTCGACCAGTAACCGGTCAAATACTATTTCCCCCGCATTATCAGCCAGGTAAAGGATTTTTTCCGCATGCAGCAATTCGGTCTGCAATTCCCCGGCATTTCCTTCAAACGGAGCATCTATAACCTGGTCCACTGCTTCTCGAACCTCATCCTCTGTGAGATTGCCATTGATTCCAAAATCAATAATATTTCCGGCAATAGAGGCCTTGAGGGCTGCTTCAAATGGGGTGTCGGAGACGGAGATTTTATTTCTCACTTCCGGCAGAACCTCCGCCGCAAGTTTATTGAAACGTTTTTTCACTCCGGCGTAAGGATCGGTATTCCCCGTCGCGCTTTTTAAACGGCGATGGATTTGCTGTGCAAAAGCCGGAGGTGATTGCGACGCATCCATCCGGGACGCCTCCGCCAGGATGTCCCGCATAATCTTCTGATGCAGATCGATATCGGAGGACACGAACCTCGACGCTTCAAGAGTCTGCCGGATAAGGCATGGGATACAATCAAGTGTCGTTTGCATCAAATTACACCCAGTGTCCTTCCACATCGGCATTGTCGAGGCATGTAAGATTTCCGTCCTTGAATTGCCGTAGCGTATCTTCTACAGTTTTCTCTACTCCGGTATATATTTTGATTCCGGCCGTATTAAGAACTGCGAACGCTTTAGGTCCAACATGGCCGGTGATTACGCCGTCGACGCCGACACTGGCGACATTTCTGGCAGCCTGAATTCCCGCGCCTTGAGCAGCTGACAGGTTCTGCTTGTTATCAAAAACTTGAATTTCTCCAGATTCTGTATCAATAACAATAAAATACTTGGCGCGACCAAAGCGGGTATCCACTTGTGCGTCCATACTTTTTCCTTGAGCTGTAATTGCCACTTTCATATTTTTACCTTTAATTTGTTAAGTCAGGTTATGTGAATTAACTAAAAATAGCAAATTGTATGCCAGTACGCATTGTGGAGATATGGAGGTTAGGCTTAAAGCATTGTAAGACAACTCATTGTAATTAATTGTTCAATATGGAGTTCAGATAATTTGCAGCCATTTATTGTTTAATAGTATTGCAAAATGCAATACTATAAAAATGAATCAAGTCAGTTGCTGTGCCGTCCATCCACTTCAGGGCATTCAATGGCAAAGGCTTTCATCTTGCGATACAGGGTACTCGGATCTATGCCAAGCTCGGCCGCAGTCTTTCTCCGATTGCCGGAGAATCTCTGAAGCGTTTCAGTAATCAGCCGTATTTCCATTGCCTGTAAAGACATGGGGGGAATAAATTCTGTATCCAAGGCATCGTCAGGTCGTAATTCAAGCGGCAGATGACGTGTTCCGATAATATTCTCCCTGCACAGCACAAAGGCTTGTTCGATAATGTTTTCCAGTTCTCGAATATTGCCGGGATAGTCGTGATTCATAAGCTGCTGGAGTGCGGCTGGTGATACCAGTTCAATATTTTTATCCTGGAGGCGGTTAAACTTGGCGATGAGATGATCCACCAGCAATGGAATATCTTCCCGGCGTTCCTTCAGTTTGGGCAATTCCATGTGGATGACGCGAATCCGGTAATAAAGGTCTTCTCGGAACTTTCCGGCTTTGACAAGTTTCTGCAGGTTCTTATTAGTTGCGGCAATCACTCTGACATTAACCGGGACAGGCTCAACACCTCCGAGAGGCTCGATAACTCTTTCCTGCAGGACACGCAACAGCCGCACCTGTAGCGCGGGAGAGATGTCGCCGATCTCATCCAGGAAAATAGTACCGCCGTCAGCGAGACGAAAGCGGCCTGGTTTATCCTTTTTGGCATCGGTAAACGCTCCGGCTTTATGCCCGAAAAGTTCACTTTCCAGTAGAGAATCCGGCAATGCCGCGCAATTTATCGCGACAAACGGTCGTTTGCGTCTAAGGGAAAGGTGATGAATGGCCTTGGCGAATAATTCTTTACCAGTCCCGCTGGCGCCTTCGATCAGAACCGTGCTGGCACTTTCGGATATTTGCGGCAGGATATCGAATAACTTCATCATTGCCGGACTGCGACCGACGATGTCTTCAAACGTATGACGTTGAGCTAAAGCTTTGCGCAATTCCTCGAGCTGACTTAAGTCCTGAAAAGTTTCGACGCCGCCAATTATTTCGTCCTGCTGATTTTTCAGCATGGCAGTAGACAGTCGGATAGGAATCCGCTGGCCGTCATTGTCTATGATATGAGCGGTGGCATTAACCACCGGATTACCGCTTTCAAAGGTTCGTCTCAATGCACAGTCATTCTCGCAGATATTCGCATGAAAAACATCCGCACATTTATGGCCAAGGGCTTCATGGCGTGAAATCCCGGTAATGCGTTCAGCGGCCCGGTTAAACGAGGTAATCCGCCACTCTTTATCAACGGTAAATACCCCTTCGTTGATCGAATCAAGTATTACATCACGCTCTTCAGCCATGATAAACTCCTGTTTTTTAAGTATTGCATAATGCAATTGTATTCGCTTTTTAATATTGCATAATGCAATTGTATTGTCAAGAGTATTTTTCATGAAAAAGTAAAATTTCGAGTTCAAAAAAGCTTGGGGACTGGCTGTAATAATTTTTTGGCACTGCAAATGCTATTAAAAAAACATGAAAATTGCAATCCCACATTTTAGCGGGCGTATTTCCCCGGTATTTGACGTTGCCAAGCATTTTTACCTGATTGAGATAAAAAATGGCCGCGAAATTTTCCGTTCAAGAATTACCATTCCCGGTGGCGACATATTTGACAAATGTCGAGTATTGTCCGAATATGATGTGGATGTCGTCATTTGCGGAGCAATATCACAGGTTCTGAATAACGCTTTAAGAAGCAGCGGCATACGTCTTGTGCCTTATATCTGCGGCGAGTTGGAAGAAGTACTGCAGGCATTTATCAGTGGAACTTTAGCTGTCGGAGCGTTTCAGATGCCGGGGTGTTGCGGAAAACGTCGCCGTCGTTGTCATGGAAATCACGGCGGAAAATATAATCCAAACTGAAAGGATATTAATATGCCAGGTGGGGACGGAAACGGTCCGGCGTCAAGAAACGGCGGCGGAAGCGGAAGAATGAAAGGACCATTTGCCGCCGGTCCCGGCGGAAATTGTGTTTGTCCAGCATGCGGAACCACGCTTCCACATATAAAAGGAGAACCTTGTAGTCAACGCAAGTGTCCGGAATGCGGACAGCGGATGACTCGACAATAACCACATAACTCCAGGAGGACATTAAAATGCCAGGTGGAAATGGAACCGGTCCCATGGGAATGGGACCAATGACAGGAAGAGCAGCAGGATTTTGTGCTGGCTTTGAACGGCCGGGATTCGCGAACCGGATGTCCGGCAGAGGCTTCGGCATGGGCTTTGCCCGTGGCGGCGGCTTTGGTCGGAGAAATCGCTTCTACGCTACCGGTATGACCGGATGGCAGCGATCATTTGCGGATGTACCGCAAATGAGCCGTGATCAAGAAGTTGAAATGCTGAAAAATCAGGCTGCTTCGCTACAGAATGCCTTGCAGGAGGTAAACGATCAGATTCAAAAACTCGAATCTGAAGACAAGTAATAAATAGCGTATATCGCTGGGAATTCACCGGGGGGCGTATGAATATTACGGCCTCCGGTGATTACTATTGAATTCTAAGGAAGGATCATGATGAAGATTGCCATAGCCAGCGGAAAGGGCGGAACGGGCAAAACTACGGTAGCCACCAATCTGGCGCTGGCGGCCGCTGCTGAAAACATTTCTGTTACTTACTCGGATTGTGACGTGGAAGAACCCAACGGTGTCCTGTTCCTCAAACCAGAGACAGAGCGTGAACAGAATGTGGAAGTCAGAGTGCCTGCTTTCGATCAGAATAAATGCACAGGCTGCGGCGCCTGCGGCCGGATCTGCCAGTTTAACGCAATTGCAGCACTGGGAAAAAATGTTTTGCTGTTTCCCGAATTGTGCCATGGCTGCGGTGGATGTTGGCTGGTCTGCCATGCCGGAGCTATGACGCCGGCGAAACGGACAACAGGCAAACTGCTGATCGGCCGGACTGCGGAAAATATAAAATTTATACAGGGACTGCTGAATATTGGCGAAGCCATGAGTCCTCCGGTGATCAAAGCGGTAAAAGAGGCCGCGCCGGAGTCACGTCTGATGCTTTTTGACTCGCCGCCCGGAACTTCCTGTCCAGTGATTGAAAGCATCAGGGATTGCGATCATGTAATACTTGTGACCGAGCCGACGCCTTTCGGCCTGAACGACCTGAAGCTGGCAGTCGAAATGGTTAAGGCGTTGAAACTGCCGTTCGAAGTGGTCGTCAACCGGGCCGGCAGCGGTGATGATAAAACCAGGCTTTTCTGCAAAGAATCAGGAATTGATATGACAGAAATTCCCGACAGCCGGAAGGTTGCCGAGGCATATTCACGCGGCGAATCCGCATTTAACGCGGTACCCGAATTCCGGAATGTTTTCACCGGATTACTGAATAAACTTATGACGACAGTCAAGGTGGAAGCGGAAAGCCTGCCGAGAGAGGATGCATTATGAAAGAACTGGTTGTTATAAGCGGAAAAGGAGGTACCGGAAAAACATCGTTAGTGGCCTCATTTGCTTCACTGGCGAAGAATTGTGTCTTAGCCGACTGCGATGTCGATGCGGCGGATTTACATCTGATTCTCGAGCCGGCGATCAAGGAACGGCGGAATTTCTCCGGTGGGAAACGAGCCGAAATTATCACAGATGAATGTAGCGGCTGCGGAACCTGTATCCAAGTATGTAAATTCGACGCGATTACATTCGCTGAAAGCGAATACCGCATCGACCCGATTGCATGTGAAGGCTGCGGCGTATGTGATCATTTTTGCCCGGAAAAAGCGATCTCCTTTAAACCGGCAATTAACGGTGAATGGTATTTGTCAGAAACGAAATTTGGACCAATGGTGCATGCGAAGCTGGGTATCGCCGAAGAAAATTCCGGTAAACTTGTCACTACAGTACGTGAAGAAGCCGGGAAGCTGGCGAAAAAACAGAACCGGGAACTGGTGCTGGTTGATGGATCGCCCGGTATTGGTTGTCCGGTGATCGCCTCCCTGACCGGTGCGAATGTCGCGTTGATCGTTACCGAGCCAACCTTGAGCGGGCTTCATGATCTAAAACGGGTGGCGGCCCTGGTCAAGCATTTTGGTTTAAGCGGAGCGGTATGTATCAACAAATGGGATTTAAATCCTGATGTAAGTACGCAAATTGAAACATTGGCGGCAGAGCTTGGTTTTCTCATGGCAGGCAAAATCCGTTATGATGTTACCGTGACAGCAGCTCAGATCGAACGTCTGCCGGTTGTCCAATACACGCAGGACGGTTGTTCTCAAGATGTTCATGCCGTTTGGCAAGTGATTCGCGACATATTAAAATAAGATACAGAAAGGTGTAGATAATGAGATTTGATATTTTGATAGTTGGTGGCGGTCCTGCAGGAACGGTTACTGCTATGACTGCCCGAAAACAGTATCCAGACAAAACAATCGCGATAATTCAAAAAGAGATGAAACAGGTAGTTCCTTGCGGAATTCCTTATGTTTTTCATAAATTGGACGGTGTTGCCGCAAATATGATGAAAAGGCCGGATTTTAATGATGAAGGTGATAATCTGTTTATCGGCTCGGTCAGAGTAATTTGCAGGAAAGAGAAATATGTTGAGCTGGAAGACCAGACACAGATCGGGTATGATAAACTTGTTATCGCCACCGGGTCAAGTCCGTCTGTTCCCGGCTTTTTAAATTTCAGTTCATTTAAAAACGGCGTAGCGTGTGTCTCTAAAAGTTTTTCCGGGCTTGAGAAACTCAAAGCCCAAACAGATCAGGCAAAAAAAATTATTGTACTTGGTTCCGGCTTTACTGCGGTTGAAACCGCCGAACAGTTGGCAAAGAATTCCGATAAGGAAGTATATCTGGTATTCCGGTCGGAGCATTGTCTCCATCGCTCTTTTTCTCCTGAAATTGCGATTCAGGTAAACCGGAGTCTGGAATCTTCGGGTGTTAACCTGCGGCCCAATTCCCAAATCAGGGAAATCATGGCCAATGGTGAAAATGCCGAGGGAATTATCCTTGCCGACGGAGAACAGATTCAGGCTGATCTGGTAATATCCGGGATGGGGTTTAGTCCCAATACTGAGTTTGCGGCAGAGGCGGGACTCAAATTGAATGACTCCGGACATATTGAGGTGGATAATTATATGCGCACCAGTATCCCGGATATATATGCTTGCGGTGACTGCGCTTCAACTACCGGTTTCATAACCGGGCGGCATGATAATATTATGCTTGCGTCAACTGCGGCGGCCGAAGCCAGAGTGTTGGGACACAACTTGTATAAGATCAGAATCAAGCGGGATTTTCCCGGTACGTTGTCCGTATTTGCCACGGAACTGAACGGTAAAGTGTTTGCTTCGGCCGGAGTACTGGAGCGGGATGCCGCCAAAGCCGGGATCGACTATGTCACAGGATACTTCAAAGATGTGGACCGGCATCCCGGTACGTTGTCCGACAAGTCGGAAGTAGAGGTCAAGCTGGTGGCGATGCCGGAAGATGGCCAAATCATCGGCGGTGAACTGACTGGCGGGAAATCCTCGGCGGAAATTATCAATGTCATCGCGCTGGCCATCCAGAAACATGTCACGGTCTATGAATTGATCTCATTTCAGATGGGAACCCATCCGCTGCTTAACACTGCCCCGACCAAATCAGTTTTAATCAAGGCGGCAGAGGATATTGTCAATAAGTCGTTGAAATTTAACTCATAAAAACATTCTAATTGAATGGCTGATTTTCAGGAGGAACATATGTCATATATTTTTGGACCGGTACCATCGAGGCGTCTCGGACGTTCATTGGGAATCGATTTAGTCCCCTTCAAGACTTGTTCCTACGATTGCATTTATTGTCAACAGGGAAGGACCACTAATAGAACAGTCGAGAGACGTGAATGGTTTCCGCTTGAATCAATATTAGCGGAACTGGAAGATAAACTGACCACAAACCCCGATTATATCACACTCAGTGGGTCCGGTGAGCCGACGCTTTATTCCAGGCTTGACGAACTTATTGCGGGAATTCATGCCATGACGGATATTCCGGTTGCCGTATTGACTAACGGGTCAATGCTTTGGCAGGATGAATTACGCGCCCAATTACTGGATGCTGAACTGGTAATCCCTTCTCTGGATGCAGGCGACGCGACTGTGTTCGAAGTTGTAAACCGGCCGCATCCCAATATTTCTTTTGAACGAATGATTGAAGGTTTGAAGTTGCTGCGGACGGAGTTCAAAGGAGAATATTGGCTGGAGGTTCTCATTGTTGGTGGGGTGACTGATAATTGTGCGGAAGTTAAAAAAATTGCTGATTATGTCGCTGATATAAGACCTGACCGGATACAGCTCAATACTGTTACACGTCCCGCAACTGAAGCATATGCCAGTAAAGTTAGTTTTGACAAACTTGCGGAATTTGCAAAGTTGTTCAATCCGGTTGCGGAGGTGATAGCTGATTTCCATGGTATTCATGCCGCGACGGAATTCGAATCGGCTCGTGGAGATGTTCTCGAGATGATCGTGCGTCGGCCCTGTACTATTGATGATATAGCCAATGGTCTTGGCATTCATCACAATGAAGCGATTAAACATGTGGAAAAATTAACTAAGGATGAAGTTATCGAACGGTTTGATTTATCCGGTAAACATTTTTACCGCAAACCGGAAAAAAAATAATAAAAAAACAATAACCAGACAGGAAAATGGCGATTATCATGAAATCATTACCGGAAGAAATCATAGAAGCATGGCAAAACCGCGACGATGTGACCGTAATTACCACGGTTGACAAAGATGGAGTCGGTAACAGTATTTATGCGACTTGTGTCAGGATGTACGACAACAAATACATTGTCGTGGCGGACAATTACTTCGACAAGACCAGAAAAAATATTCTTGAGGGCTCAAGCGGGGTGGTGCTTTTCATAACCAAAGACAACAAAGCCTATCAGATAAAAGGTTCGTTTGAGTATTATCGTGACGGGGAGCTTTATGACTTTATGAAGAGCTGGAATCCCGAAAAACATCCGGGGCATGCCGCCGCGGTTTTAATTCCGGAGCGAATCTACTCCGGCTCCAGACAGGTGTGTTGAGCCGATGTCCTATATCAAAAAAATTCGCCCGCTGGTCGGGCATGAACGCATTTTCAATCCCGGAGTACGGGCTGTTATCCTGAACGCCCAGGGAGAAGTATTGTTGCAGCGCCGAATTGATACCGGCGGCTGGAGCTTACCGGCGGGAGGCGTGGAACTTGGCGAAACCGTCCTTGCGGCTTTACAACGGGAGGTTCTCGAGGAAACAAACCTGAAGGTACTGGAAGCTGAACCGATGGCACTCTATTCCGGGGCGTCCCAGCAGTTTGAATATCCCAACGGAGATCAGATACAGGGCTTCGCCGTGGCGTTTATCGTCAGGCGATGGACCGGTGAACCATGCGCGGACGGAGATGAAGGGTCAGAGGTTCGTTTCTGGCCGCTGGACGGTTTGCCTGAAAATCTTCCGGCGCGTCATCATGAAACCTTGAATGACTTTAAATCCTATAATGGAAAATTTATTATTGCCCGATAAATCAGTAAAGGAATTTTTAATATATGAATAAAAAACTCATTGCATCATGCGGGAATTGTCCTTATCCTTTAGCTGAGCGATTTTGCCGAACTTCTTCAGGAAAGGCGCCTGATTTTTGTCCGACAAAAAACAAGCCGCAACTGACTGCCGACGCTGGGCGAGAGTATCAGAAAACTGAGATTCGGGAGTTTGCGTATCAGGCCTCGGTCCAGGAAGCACAGGCGTATGTAAATCGTGGCAATGGATATGAAAATATTGCTCCTTGCAAACCACGTTTGCTGGAAACGATTGAATTTTCTGAAAAGATGAAGTATAAACGGCTGGGATTGGCTTTTTGCGCGGGGCTTAGGTCCGAAGCTAAAATTGTTGAAAACTTATTCAGACAACATGGATTTGAAGTAGTTTCCGTGATTTGCAAAGTAGGAAGAAGTGACAAAGAATGTATAGGTATAAGCGATGACCAGAAAGTGTCCCCCGGTCAGCCGGAATCAATGTGTAATCCGATCTTGCAGGCTATGGTCCTGAATGACGCCGGTACGGAGTTCAATATCTTGCTGGGACTCTGTGTCGGACACGATTCTATGTTTTTCAAGTATGCAGATGCGCCGTGTACAGTATTGGCCTCCAAAGACCGGATGCTGGGACACAATCCGCTCGCAGCTGTATACAATATTGATTCTTATTACCGGGCCTTGAGGCAGCCGCAAAAGCAAAGTCAACAGTAAATATAATCGAAATATAGAAATGATAGAAAGGAAAATATATGCCAATTGATCCTCTGACCCCTTATGGAAACCGTCCAATGGTGACGCCGATAGTTAATGCCGTAAATTACGAATATGCGTCTTTTGAGGTTTTGCGGCAAATTACCGATGGTGAAATAGATGGTTATACTTACCATCGGGATGACAACCCGACAGTCAGGGAGGTTGAACGGAAAATAGCCGCCCTGGAAAACGCGGACGACTGTATTGTCTGCACTTCAGGTATGGCGGCTTGTTCGATGGTCTATTTCACCTACTTGAGTGCTGGTGATAACCTAATTATTTTTCATGATACCTATGGGGCAAATTATAAAGTATCACTGATCCTTGAAAGAATGGGGATCGAAGTGACCTGGCTGGATGCCGATGATGCGGGTAATATCCCAAATGTCATAAAACCAAATACTAAAATGGTTTTTCTGGAAACCCCGAGTAATCCTTTGTGCAAAGTCGTCGATATTCAAAAAATTGCCGATATTGTAAAGCCGCACAATATAATGCTGGTTGTCGATAATACATTTGCGACGCCATATCATCAGAATCCGTTGGATTACGGAGCAAACTTGGTGGTCCACAGTGCCACTAAAACCCTGGCTGGACACAACGACATCATGGCCGGAGCCATTGCCGGCTCCAAAGACGATTATAATAAACTTTGGTTTACCCGCCAGGCTATCGGAACAACGCTTGATGCTTATTCGGCATTTTTACTTGATCGAGGCTTGAAAACATTTGAATTGAGAGCCGCCGCTATGACAGATAGAGCGGAAAAAGTCGCTGAATTCCTTGAAAACCATCCCAGGGTTTCCAATCTGCGTTATCCGGGACTGAAGTCTTATCCCGGACATACGGTCGCGATGAAGCAGATGCGACGGGGCGGCGGCAATATTCTGGCTTTTGATGTTGGTAAAAGCCAGGAAGACGCAAAGGATTTTATCAGTCATTTGGAAGTCATTTATCATGCGGTAAGTCTGGGCTCGACCGAATCGCTGATCTGTATTCCTTATTTGACAACCATGCTTTACTTGCCGCCTGAAAGAAGAACCACTTTCGGGGTCAGGGAAAACACCGTACGTTTATCAATAGGCATCGAACCGCACGATAAAATTATAGAAGACTTGGATCGGGCTTTGAACACAATTTAATAGGGAATGATACAATGGCACATATTCGCATAACCGTCCTATCGGAAAATACTGCAACAAAAAGTAGACTAATCGGAGAACATGGCTTCGCCTTGTGGCTTGAAGTTGATAATAAAAACGTTCTTTTTGATACTGGGCAGCAGGGGCTGGTAATCACTCATAACGCCTCCAGATTAAATGTAGATTTACATAATATTGATGCGGTTGTATTAAGTCATGGTCATTACGATCATACTGGCGGACTGAATGATATTTGCAACCAAACAAAAAAGCTTGTGGTATACGCTCACCCTGACGCATTTGAGAAAAAATATTCCAAACGCAGTGACGGCAGTGTCCATGACGCGGGCATCCCCTCTACGATAGATAAGCCAGTGGAATCACAAGTCGAAATTAAATTAAATAAACAATCAATTGAAATCTATCCTGATTTTTATCTTACGGGCAGTATCCCAAGAGCTACTGATTATGAAAATACCGGTGGGGCTTTTTTCTTGGATCGCGACTGTAAAATTCCTGATCTGCTTTTGGATGATCAGGCGGCGTTTATCAAGACGCCATCAGGCTTGGTTGTCATTCTAGGATGCGCGCATTCCGGGATCATTAACACTTTGCGTTATATCCGACAGCTTACAGACAATGCTCCAATCCATACTGTTATCGGTGGCATGCATCTGATGACTGCGAATGAAGCACGTATCGACAAAACCATTGCGGAGCTCAGGGAATTCGAAATTAAGCGACTGTACCCGGCTCATTGCACCGGGTTTGAAGCTACCACGAAACTCTGGCAGTCATTTACGGAAACCTGTACCCCATGCAGCGTAGGGATGGTTCTCGAGTATTGATAATCACTCGCTAAAAAACGAAAATGGACCGCAACAAAGGGATTTACGGTAATGACTAAAGAACACAGTCTGTCTGAAACCCAGAAGAATTATCTGCTGGTGGTTCATGAACTGACTTGTGCGCATGGACATGCCCACATCCGGGCAATTGCCGGTAAACTGGAGGTCAGTATGCCATCAGTTATAGAGGTGATGCGGGTTCTGGAAAAGAAAAAAATGATCGTCTATCACAAACGGCAGCATATAACTTTGTCATCCCGGGCCGAACCTCTGGTCCGGGAACTGGAAAAACGCCAGCAGGTTATTTCAGCCTTTGCCCGGAAAGTGCTGGCTTACTCTTCGAAGGATTCTGTGGATTTGGCCCGGAGTATGCTGCATTGTGTGGATGAAACTTTTTGTCAAAGACTTAAACTTCATATCAGTGAATTCACTTCCTGATATAATCTTTATTGTATAATACACTAAATTAAGGTGAAATAATGAAAATTTTAAATATGTACTGTTCCGTTTCCGGCAACACTGAAGAGGTTGCAAATCAATATTGTTAACAATCTGATGTTATTCTGATATTAGAATAAATGGCAGAGAACATAATTAGATTGTGTTGGGACGTAGAAACTACCTGCTTGCTGGCTATGAAACCGGCACCCAAAACCAGACAATGCAGTTGATCCTGTTAGTGACTTACAAACAGAAAAATAGAACCCGGAAAGCGTTACGGGAATACATTTTGACGCATATACATATCAATCCGGCACAAAATATTGAAGCCTCCATGCCGTACCTTTTCAATTTTCATTTTTTTTGTGATAGACTAGCATTTATTTCATTCGCAGACTTGAAAAAACTCTTTTTAATGATATATTATTGTTAGTTATCGATAACTAACATAAATAAAAGAGAATTTATATGAGAGCGTATTTTGCAAGAATGAAAGCGAAGGACAAGTGTCCGCCAAGGAAGCCCTTGAAAAAGGTTATCTGGTCATGGATTGGCGCATTTCTGGGAATATACATCATTGCGTTAATTAGTCAGATACACGAGTTTGATAAAGCACATCACTTATTCCTGATAGGTTCTTTCGGGGCTTCAGCTGTTCTTGTGTACGGAGCGCCGTTAGCGGAGTTTTCTCAACCGAGAAATCTAATCGGCGGACATGTGTTTTCCGCGATTACTGGAGTGACCATCTTTATTTTACTTGGCGACAGTTTTATTTGGGCCAGCTCTCTGGCGGTGTCATTGGCTATTGTTGTCATGCATCTTACCAGAACCTTACATCCGCCAGGCGGTGCGACAGCTCTGATTGCTGTTCTCGGTGGTGAAAAAATTCATTCACTAGGATATAGCTATGTTTTCAGTCCCGTCCTGGCCGGAGCAGTAATCATGCTGCTGGTCGCCTTGCTGATAAACAATATCTCCACTAATCCCAAACGGCATTATCCCGTTTACTGGATATGATAATACAAGATCAATAAGTACAACAGATGACGATATTCCGCTCTCCGTTCAGGAAGCGGCAGAAAAAAATATAAGTTTACCGGTTTGAATTTTTATTTAAAACCGGAAACTTGAAAAACAGGAGGTCTTTTATGCAGATCACAAGTTATGCGTCAAGTGAAAAAATGAAAAATCCACATGGCATCAATGCTTGTAAACTTTACGATTCCGAGTTTGCCGAAATGATCCATATTTCACTGGCTCCTGGAGAGGCGCTGGTAAAGCACATCACCCCGGTGGATGCGGTTTTTTATGTCCTTGAAGGAGAAGCCTCAATCGAAATTGGCGATGAACAGGAAATAGCTAAGGTTGATTCATTGGTCAACAGTCCCAAAGGAATTCCTCATAAAATCAGCAATAACTCAGAACAACTGTTGCGGGTTTTAGTTATCAAGTTGCCCAAGCCGACTGAAAAAACAGTAATCATCAAGGAGTGAAGCAGGTCGTAAGTGGGATGGTCATAGCGGAGTCTTTTACCGCAGGTGGCGTCGACATAATCAGACCAAGCCCTTGACAATATAGAAAGCCGCGTTTAAAATAAATTTAACGAGGGGAAGTTTTTTCTCCAGGCGGCAACCGTATAAAAGCAAAGACATGAAGCGTTAAAAAAACGCGATGTGTCAATAATAATCCAATAAACGGGAGAAAGAGCAATGGAAGAGAAAATGTTCTGTTTTCAATGCCAGGAAACATGTAAAAACACCGGCTGTACCATTAGAGGAATGTGTGGCAAACAGCCTGATACTGCTAACTTAATGGATCTGCTGATTCACGTACTGAAAGGCATTGCTTTTGTCGTTGATGCCAGCGGCGAAAGTCCGGAGCGGCGAGTCGGCTTATTCATTACCCGGGCGATGTTCGCCACTATCACTAACGCTAACTTCGACGATAGTCGGCTTTGCAGTCTGATCGACCAGGCTTTTACCCTGCGCGAAGAGCTGAAAGCGAAGTATCAGTCCGTGCTGCCGACGGATCTTCCTGAATGTGTCTCGTGCCAGATGACGCCGGACGAATATCTCAGCCACAGAGATCAGGCGGGCGTTCTGGCAACGCACGACACGGATGTACGTTCCTTGCGCGAATTATTGATCTATGGGATGAAGGGAATTTGCGCCTATGCCGATCATGCCGCGATTCTTGGCAAAGAAGACGACAAGATATATGCATTCCTGATTAAAGGTTTGGCCGCTACTACCAAAGATTTGTCGGCAGACGAACTGGTGGCCCTGGTCCTGGAATGCGGCGATATTGCAGTTTTGACCATGGCGACGCTCGATGCCGCCAATACCGGGGCATACGGATCACCGGAAATAACCACCGTCAAAACTGGAGTCAGGCAAAATCCGGGTATTCTGATTTCTGGACATGACCTGAAAGATATGGAAGAGTTGCTTGCGCAGACTGAAGGTACTGGAGTAGATGTCTATACCCACAGTGAAATGTTGCCCGCACACTATTATCCGAGCTTTAAGAAGTACGATCACCTGGCTGGTAATTACGGTGGCTCATGGTGGCATCAGAATCAGGATTTTGAAGCTTTTAACGGTCCTATTCTCATGACGACTAATTGCATTATTCCGGTTAAAGATTCGTATAAAGGCCGGATTTTCACAACCGGCATGGCCGGATATCCGGGAGTTAAACATCTTGCCGACCGGACCACCGGCGGTAAAAAAGATTTTTCCGAACTAATAAACTTAGCGAAAAACTGTGCAGCACCGACTTCACTTGAAGACGGAGAGATTGTTGGCGGTTTTGCTCACAACCAGGTGATGTCCCTGGCCGACAAAGTGATCGACGCGGTCAAATCAGGTGCGATCAAAAGGTTTGTGGTAATGGCCGGTTGCGACGGACGTCAACGCGATCGTCAGTATTTTACTGACGTTGCACAGGAATTGCCGGACGGGACCGTTATTCTTACTGCCGGTTGCGCAAAATACCGGTATAACAAATTGAATCTCGGGACAATCGGCGGGATTCCCCGGGTGCTTGATGCCGGTCAATGCAATGACAGCTATTCGTTGGCAGTGATTGCGTTGAAACTGCAGGAAGCATTCGGTCTGGACAGTCTTAACGAACTGCCATTGTCGTTCGACATTGCCTGGTACGAACAGAAAGCGGTCGCGGTACTGCTGGCCTTGTTATCGCTTGGCGTCAAAGGCATTCGATTGGGTCCGACTCTGCCGGGCTTCCTGTCGCCAAACGTTGCCGCCGTACTTGTAGAAAATTTCGACATCAAACCGACCGGTCAGGTCAAAGATGATGTCGAAGCAATTATGGCCGGAAAGTAATTACGGCTGCCCGGAAGTTTCATATCCGGTCTTCCGGCCGGATATGAAATGAGGGTATTCATTCTCACCATTTGGGGGGCGACTTCATGAATAAAAAAATGACATCAACAGAGTTTGCCCAGGTATTGAAGTCCCTGTCTCTGGATTACCGTCTGTTCGGACCAAAACTTTATCCCGGACAGGGCGCGTTTTCCGACACGGACGTTGCCGGTTACGGGGAAATCACCTCATCGGACCAGCTTTACCTCGACGGAAAAACCTACTTCAGTCCCAAGGAATGTATTTTCCCTATCCGGGAAACTCTGTTTTATTTCCGGGAAAGTGAACCTGAGCCCCCTGCGGTTGATTCACGGCCAATGATCATCTTTCTGCGTCCCTGCGATATTAATGGGATCAAACGCCTTGATACCATCTTCCTGAAAAACGGAGATGAACAGGATTATTATTATGCCCGGCGGTGCAACGCGGTCAAATTTTTCCTACTGGAATGCCGTGAAGGGTTCGACAGTTGCTTCTGCGTATCCATGAAGGCGAACAAAACTGAAGGCTATGCATGTGCGTTGCGTTTTGAACCGGATTGCGTCAGTATAAATATTAAAGACCCGGAATTCAATGCAGCATTTGCTGAGGGAAAGGACATCCCCCCGTTTCTGGAGTTTGTCAAGGAAAACCGGACCAAAGTCACGGTTCCGGATCTGGCCGCGACAGCCACAGAGGAAGTCTTTCAACATGAATTGTGGCAGGAATACACCTCCCGCTGTATTGCCTGCGGTCGCTGCAATACTTCATGCATAACCTGCAGTTGCTTTACCATGCAGGATGTAAAATACGACCGCAATGGAGAGTTATCTGAACGCCGTCGGGTTTGGGCCGGTTGCCATGTCGACGGCTTTACTGATATGGCGGGCGGACACTCATTCCGGAAAAAGAACGGCGACCGGATGCGATTCAAAACCATGCACAAAATCAATGATTTTTACCGCCGTTTTGGAATGCATATGTGCGTCGGATGCGGCCGGTGCGACGATGTCTGCCCGGAATATATCTCTTTCTCCGCATGCATCAATAAACTGGAACGTATTGTCAAGGAGTTGCCGCATGAAACCTAATCCTTATCTGCCGCAACCGCTGAAGGTGCTTTCGGTTACTCCTCAAACCGCGATTGACTGGACGTTTCGGTTGGCCGCCGATTTCACTCCCGGTTATGGACAGTTTCTTGAGTTATCTCTTCCCGGTCTCGGCGAGGCGCCAATTTCGATCAGCGATTTCGGTGATGGCTGGCTGGATCTGACCATTCGTAAAGTCGGCCGGGTCACTGACGCCGTTTTCAATTTGCAGCCCGGAGATATGATTTATGCCCGTGGTCCCTACGGGAAAGGTTTCGACCCTGAACATTACATGGATAATAATTTGCTGATCGTTGTCGGCGGAACCGGCCTAGCTCCAGTGAAAAGCCTAATATCCTACTTCAATTCCAATCGCCATGAGATTCAAGGTTTTGACCTGATTCTCGGTTTTAAAAGTCCTGCCGACATCCTATTTCACAATGAGATTGAAGCCTGGAGGACTGATGCCGATGTCATCTTGACGGTGGATAATGGCGTTAAGGAGTGGAACGGTAATACTGGAGTGGTTACCAAATATATCGACAGTTTTGATTTCCGGCCCGGCGTTACCAATGCAATCGTTGTCGGCCCTCCGCTGATGATGAAGTTCTCGACCCTCAGTTTGCTGGAGCGCGGGATTCCGGAGGAACGCATAACCGTTTCCTTCGAGCGGAAGATGAGTTGCGGTATCGGCAAATGCGGTCACTGTAAGATAGATGAGACCTATGTGTGCCTGGAAGGTCCGGTGTTCAATTACGCAAAAGCGAAAAAACTGCTTGATTGAGGAATAAATATCATGGATATCAATACAAAGCAAGTCAAAAAGAATGCTTATCGCATAACCAAAACCAGGGGGCGGACCGCATTGCGGATCAGGGTTCCCGGCGGACACCTGGAAACTTCATTCCTGCCGCTAATCCGGGAAATCGCTGAAACTTACGGCAACGGTACGGTTCATCTTACCTCTCGCCAGGGTTTTGAGCTGCCGGGAATCGATTTTGCGCGTATCCCGGAGATCAATCAGAAGATCCGACCCCTGCTTGAAGCGCTCGGCATTGACCTGGTTGATCCGGAGAACGGTTATCCTGCCGCCGGAACCCGCAATATTTCAGCCTGCATCGGTAATCGGGTCTGCCCTTTTGGCAATCTTGATACAACCGCGTTGGCTCAACGCCTGGAGCAAGAGATGTTCCCCAACGATCTGCACTTCAAAATAGCCGTGACCGGCTGTCCCAATGACTGCATAAAAGCTCACTTGCAGGACTTTGGCATCATCGGTATGACTGAACCGCAGTATGATGAGAACCGCTGTATCAGCTGCAATGCCTGCGTTAAAAATTGTTTACGCAGGGTGACCGGAGCCTTAAGCGAGGAAAACTTTGCGATTCAGCGTTCTGACGAGCTATGCATCGGTTGTGGTGAATGCATTTTGAAGTGTCCGACCGGAGCAATGACCCGCAGTTCCACCCGTTTTTTCAGATTGGTTATCATGGGGCGTACCGGTAAGCAACATCCTCGTCTTGCTCAGACCTTTCTGGAATGGGCAGAAGAAGATGCCATCGTTCAAATTATTAAAAATACCGTCGGCTTTGTCAACGAGCATATCGACCGTTCGCTGGCTAAAGAACATATCGGCTATATTGTTGACCGTACCGGTTATCCGCTGTTTCGCGATACAGTGCTAAAAGGCGTTCGGCTGCATCCTGAAACCAGGGTGGCGGAGTCAATCTCTTTTGGCGGTAACCCGTATCGTCAGGACATCCATATGAAGAAAGAGGTGGGATTATGAGTATCAAGTATGACATTGCCGACCTGATAAATAACATGATCGAACTGGAAATCTGCGGTAATAAATTTTATACGTATCAGGCACGTCAAAGCGACAATCCTCTGCTGGTCCAACTCTTTGAGATGCTGGCGGCGCAAGAAGAGCGGCATCGTGAGGTATATGAACATTTGCGTGATAAAATAGGCCATGATGTGGAAGTCATTGACGAGGATTACCATGGCTATTTAAAAGAGATCATTGATGGCAAATTTAACCTCGATCCACATGCCGCAGAGAGTTGCCGCGCCCCGCTGGAAGTTCTGGAAATGGGGATGCGGCTGGAAAATGATTCCATCCGCTTCGTAGATGCATTCGGTAAAATTGTCGGACAAGCTTACTGGGAAACGGTTGAACAAATCAAGCAACAGGAACAAAATCATCTACGGATCCTGGTTAAAATGAAAACTCAATTAACTTCTGGATTACAAGGTGGAAAATGAGTAAATACAAGCATATCTCTATTGGCCGGATTGTTGCAGATAACCTTGCAGCAGCCGTGATCTTTGAAAAGCGTGGAATGGACTTCTGCTGCCACGGTGAACAGACTCTTGAAGAGGCATGTTCTAAGCATGGATTTGAGCTGGATGAATTGATTTCCGAACTTGAAGCCCTGGAACGTCCTTCAAACTCGGAGCAGCTTGAACTATCAGATATGAATATAGCTGAACTTGCTGAATTCATTGTGCAAACGCATCACACTTTCACTAAAAAGGTTTTATCGGCAATACCAGACAGACTCGATACGGTAATTCGGGTTCACGGCCGCCGGCACCCTGAATTGGTTGAACTGCAAACAAAGTTTACGCCGTTTAGTGAAAAACTGACAATACATCTTCAAAAAGAAGAGGAAATACTCTTTCCTGATCTCGAAAAAATGGTTCAGGCCCAACAAAATGCCAGTTTCAATCATGATGACAACTTTTCAGGTACTGTATCCCGGATGATTGGAGAAATGGAACAGGAACATGAAGTTGCAGGTGAGATATTGGATGGAATCCACACACTCACCAATGGATTCACCGCTTCCGGGGATGCATGCAATACCTATCGCTTGCTGTATAGTGAACTGGCAGCTCTGGAACAAGACCTTCACCGCCATATCGCCCTGGAAAATTATATGCTGTTTCCAAAATCGATTGAACTGGAAAGAATACTTTCCATTAAAAGATAAAAATCCAATATGATATCAGGATTCTATAGAATGATAAAATGGGATTGTAGTTAAGAACCGCGTACTCCTTGGGAAAGCGGCCCATATAGAAGAAATATATAAATCGTCCATCGGAGATTGATATGCAGAAAAAAACAAAGAAAATTATCCAACTACTCCTTTTAGCGTTGCTTGTCGGGGGGGCTGTTTACTGGGCTCGTTTCTACCCGGTCCAAGTAATTGCATATAAGGTTACAGCCGGTCCGGTTATCAACGAAGTTATGGGAACCGGGACGTTGGAAGCGAAAGTACAAGCAAGTATCAGTCCGGAAATATCAGGATTGCTGGTCGACGTGAATGTTGACCAGAATGACAGGATAGTAAAAGGGCAGCTATTGGCAAAGCTCAATGATGCAGATTTGCGTCGACAGGTAGATGTGGCCAGGGCCGAACTCTTAGCTTCGCAGGCAACGGTCCAGCGGATTGATTCAGAAATTGCTTCGGCCCAGGCATCCTTGATCAAAGCCAGAAAAAATTTTGATCGAATTGCCACACTCAGAAAAAGCCAGAGCGTAGCTCAGAACGAAATGGAACGAGCTGTGGAAATGAGGGACGTTGCCGAGGCTAATCTGCAGCGGGCGCTGGCATCCAAGACCGAAGCTGAATGCGTTGCCGATAAGGCCAAAGCAGCTTTGCGCTATAATGAATCACTCTTGACGAACACTAGGATCAATGCTCCTTTCGATGGACTGGTCGTGCGCCGTAACCGTAATCCGGGAGATGTGGTGATTCCCGGCGGGTCAATTATGGACATCATATCGACCGAGAGAATTTGGGCCTCGGTATGGGTGGATGAAACAGTATTGGGGACCCTTTCTGTCGGACAATCGGCCCAAATTGTATTCCGTTCCGCGTCCAATGTTGCAGTGGATGGCAAAGTGGCCAGGCTGGGGCTGGAAACCGATCGCGAAACCCGTGAATTTCTGGTTGACATCGACATTATGAAACTGCCGGAGAAGTGGGCAATTGGACAACGTTGCGAGGCTTATATCGAAACCGGTCGTAAGAACAATGCCATTTTTGTCCCGCAACGCTTCATTGTTCGCCGAAACGGGAAAACCGGCGTGATAATTGACAAGAACGGGAAAGCAAAGTGGCAGCCGGTCAAAACTGGATTGAGAGGTCGAAATACCATTGAGATAATAGATGGATTAACTTCCGGCGAAGTGGTAATCACGGCGCACCTCGGCCAGGAGATGCCACGTGACGGCAGAATGATCAGGTACAAACAATGAATCTGGCCTTAAAGGATATCAGGCATAACTTCGGGCGCTTCATATTAACGGCGCTTGGCATCGGTTTGTTATTGATGCTGGTAATGGGAATGGGCGGCATTTATCGCGGTCTGGTCATGGAAGCAACATTGCTAACCGACCGGATCGGCGCGGATTTGTGGATCGTTCAGAAAAATACCCGAGGTCCATTTGCCGAAATATCTCGTATTCCCCGTAATACAGAAGACCGAGTATTAACAGTTCCCGGCATTGTCAGAGCAAACAGTTTCGTATCCCATACCATGCAGCGCGAATATCAAGATAAGCCGTTGCGACTAACAATTCAAGGCTTGTCCTGGCCGTCGGACAAAGGCGACTGGCTGCCGCTTATTGCCGGGCGACCGCTGCGTCAGGCGCATTATGAAATAGTGGCAGATAAATCATCAGGGCTCATATTGGGAGATCGCATTTCTCTTGGTAAAAATTCATATACCGTGGTTGGAATAACCAAATGGATGAATTCACCGTCTGGTGATCCCATGGGGTTTATGACTCGTGCCGATGCGCAGGTGGTACAGTTCGATTTGCCGGGAGAAGCTATCCGCAACGAACGAACCGCGCGGGTAAAACGCTTGCAGGCGATTGATATCGGCAATACCAATCCGCAGATGTCCGATCGCGCCAGCGGGAATTCCTCCGGAATTCCGGCCCTGGGAACATCTATGGTGAGTGCGGTCCTTGCCGATGTAGCACCGGACTGCGATAAGGCGGTTGTTGCTAAGGAAATTGCAGCATGGCCAGATGTATCGGTCTATACCCATGAAGGACAAAGACAGTTGCTGCTAAAAGGCATGGTTGATAAAGCCAGAAGACAGCTTGGCTTGTTCAGCATTTTGCTGATTATCGTATCGGCGGTAATTATGGCGCTGATTCTTTATACGTTGACTTTAGACAAGATCCATGACATTGCCATGCTGAAACTGATGGGAGCTCGCAACGGCATCATCCTGGGATTGATTCTGCAACAGGCATTATTACTTGGTATAATCGGCTATGGAGTGGCATACGTTTTGGGAGGATGGCTGTTCCCCCACTTTCCCCGCAGGGTGGTGATCGTTCAGGATGATCTGATATTGCTGGCAGTTGTGGTATTGGTCATTTCTGTCTTATCCAGTCTGCTGGGAATTAATAAAGCATTGCGGGTTGATCCGGGAGACATACTGTCATGAACAATAATTATGAAAACCCTATAATTACAGCAGTCGGATTAAATAAAACTTATGGCTGCGGCAATACCGAAGTCAGGGCTTTGCGTGATGTATCCCTAAGTATTGCCCGAGGAGAAGTCGTTGCGTTACTGGGTCCGAGCGGAGCCGGGAAATCCACCCTGCTGACCGCCCTGGGCCTGATTCGCCCTCCCGATTCCGGTGAAATTATTATTGGCGGCAACTCTGTCTTCGACGGCCGCCTGCTGGTTGACGCCAGTACTTTTCGCCGCAAACATCTTGGCTTTGTTTTTCAAAAAGCTAATTTAATTCCTTTCCTTAATGCGAAGGAAAATGTTCAGCTGGCGATGGAAATAAACGATGCGTCTCCACGCGAGGCTGGACGCCGGGCGATGGAACTTTTGGAATATCTTGGCGTGGCTGAAAGAGCTAAGAGTTTGCCAAATAAACTCTCCGGAGGACAGCAACAGCGGGTGGCGGTGGCCAGAGCTCTAGTGAACCGTCCCAGTCTGTTGTTGGCGGACGAACCTACTGCGGCGCTGGACAGTGTGCGCGGACGCCAGGTAATGGAGCTATTCCGTAACGTTGCCCATGAACAGAACACCGCTGTATTGGTCGTGACTCATGATCACCGGGCTTTGGACGTGTTTGACCGGGCATTGGAAATGGAAGACGGAAATCTACGCGTCAGCGCCATACTGAATCAGGAACTTGAACACAGCAAGGAACGGCATTCCGGCGAATGTATTTGAGAATGGCACGACTATATCCTCTTTCAAATCAGCAATATAAAGAATGAAAGGATGTAGAACATTCCCAACAAACTTAATAACGGTATTGACAAAGAAAGAGTTGGAGAGTATTCTAATTAATACGTACTTCTTTTCATATACATATTTTGGAGGACCATTATGAAAATGGTCATTTTGCTCGCTAATTCATATTGTCAAAACGTTGCTGTTACCACAGGCAGCTAGTTTTCACTTGGACCTTAAGAAAGAAAGGGGAAAACTATGCACAAGATCACCGAGCAAAATATGATTAACGCCTTTGGTAGGGAAGTCAGGCGCATATACACTATACTCTTTCTGCCTCTAAAATTCATGGACTTTGAGAACGCTGGAAAGAATTGAAATAAAATAGACTGACTGAAGTCATTTACAAGGAGGAAATTCTATGAAGGCAATAGTTGATGCTGATACATGTATCGGTTGTGGGTTTTGTGCAGAGCTTTGTCCGGAAGTTTTCGAGATGAAGGATGATATAGCCGTGACAACAAGTGAAAATGTAGCCCTGGAATCAGAAGAAAGCTGCCGTGAAGCGGCAAAAGGCTGTCCGGTAGATGCTATTTCAATTGAATAATTTGGCTCATATCACATAAGCACACGTTAAGGTAGATTCTAGGAATGTGATGATTGCTCAAAATTTTGAACCATTATGAAAATGGTTATTTTGCTCAATTATTCACATTGCCAGTTGATTGGCGCCGCTACAAGCAACGGAGTTTTATTTAATCCTCAAGAGAAAAAGGAGAAGCAAAATGGCAAAGAAAGCAGCAAAAACTAACAACGGGAAAAAACGGGTCTGCTTTAAGTTGGAGGCCGAAGCCGGAAGCAAGGTGTATCTTGCCGGAGGATTCAATGCCTGGGAGGTTGGGAAAAAGGAATTGGTCGATAAAGATGGCTGCGGGATTTACAAGTGTACTGTAATGCTTACTCCGGGAACCCATGAATACAAATTCGTTATTAACGATGAATGGTATCTTGATCCCAGCAATCCCCAATTCGTTACCAATGATCATGGCACTTTAAACAGCCTGCTTGAAGTCTGATGCTGATTAATAAAGTTTATTTTTCGCTGCAATAATTTTATATTATTGCAGCGTGGCTTTAATGTGACCTTGCCTGGAGTTGTAATATCTACGAATCAGCTTCATTTCGGGTGAGAGTGTAAGCTCGATATTATTCAGTAAAATTATAATGATATAATATGTCCTCATTTAGCTCAAAGTTAATTTGCCGATTCTTGGACAAATCTTCGTTTGACATAATAACATAGCCAATCTATATTCATTAGTTCAACGCTTATGATAACCAACTTTGCGAAAGGACGGCAATGATGAAAGAGACGGCTTCAAATATCTACAACATCGACGACCTTGCACGGGAATCAGGACTCAACCGCAGAACGGTCAGGTATTATATCCATCGCGGATTGCTCCAGCGTCCCTGCGGCAGCAAGCGCGGTTCATATTATACCGATATGCACCTGAAGCGTTTGCTGATGATCAACAAACTAGCGACCCAGGGCGTGCCGCTGGTCGTCATGATGAAGACTCTAGATTGTTCCGAGTCGGAGACTTCAGTCGACAACATCGCAACTGAATCCGCTACTTGGCGCGAGGCAGAATTGTTCCACGGCATTCGTATTTCCTTTGTTCCCAACGCCCTGACGCGCTCCGAGCTTGAACAAGTCCATAAATTCGTCAACAACCTCATGCGTGAAAAAGGCCGTTCCGATAAAGCTGACCGGATCGCATTGCAAATTTGACCTGTGATCACCCCCAAAAAAAGACTGAGAGCTTTTATTGAGGGGAGGAGGGGAATAAACAAAAAAACTCTCAGCCATAGCTAGTTAATATACCTTCATTATAGCAAATTACAATAGTCCTGCTGCAAGTTTATCAGTCTTATTATCTAATGTCTAATAACAATATATGCATGAACTTGTGGTATTTACTTCAAGTTTGAAGTGATGTCTGGTTGGGGTCTTATGCAGAAATATTTTTTGTATGAGTAAAGGGGTTGAAGAATATTAGATTATGACATATATTATGATAGATAGCCGCAAGCAAAGGGAATAATGTTATGAAAAGTGAACAAAAGCTGCTACCTCTGTTGTCAATTATTTTTATATCCTGCGCACTCATGCTTTCAATAATGGGCTTAATGGGATACATTTCGGGACTTCTCTTATTAGGCAGCGTTAGCAAAGATTATATCCCCATGGCCCCAAGTACGGCGTTTTCATTTCTGATCCTCGGAGCAGTTTTGCTTTTCATGATGAGAAAAAAATTTAATATACTAGGAATACTCATTGCCGTGACTCTGACAGTCGTTGTAGCGGTATTTGGAATGCTCGGCTTTATTGGAGCTTTATGTGGAATTGACCTTAATTTAGAGCGTGCATTCATGCCGGACGCCGGGATGCTTAACGGAGTTCCGGTCGGATTCATGTCTCCGGCCACCGGGATAGGTTTCTTTATATCCGGGATCGCCGTGTTATTTGCCTTGTTAAGAAAAATTTTCCCTGCGTCTTTTTTGTTTTTAAAACATCTTTCCGGGATTTTTGGCTTTCTGGCCTGGTGTATCGGTTTCGTTTTTTGTCTGGCCTACTTGTACGGCACTCCGCTGCTTTATGGTTGGGGTGCAACAATTCCAATGGCTTTAACGACTGCTTTGGGATTTGTTTTACTGACGACAAGTATTATGTTGAATTCAGGTAAGGAGGAGTTCCCGGTTAAGATCTTTTGCTGGAATTCGACACGAGGTTATTTGTTCAGTCATCTTATGCCATTGTCCGGATCAGCGGTTATTCTCGGCGGCCTTGCGGTTTTTCATGCCCATCATTCTTATGCAACAAATCCTGCACTTGCCACGGCGTTCCTTACTGTTGCCGCTGCAGTGCTGACCGGCTTTTTTTCCCTTGCTACATCCCGCCACATGGGAGACCGGATTGACAGAATGGACCGCGAACTTAAAAGGGCAATTGATGATTTGCGCGCCAGTGAGGAGAACCTTAGCATAACCCTGAACTCTATCGGGGACGCCGTAATTGCAACCGACCTGGAATCACGGATTACAAAAATGAATCCCGTCGCTGAAATGCTGACAGGTTGGCAATTGTCTGACGCAAAAGGAAAACATCTGCTGGAAGTATTTAATATCATAAATGCCGAGACCAGAAAACCGGTGGAAAATTTGGTTGAAAAAGTTATTAATACCGGAAGAATAATCGGATTGGCTAATCACACTGTGCTTATTGCCAAAAATGGTACGGAATATCATGTCGCCGATTCTGCCTCCCCAATTCTGGACGGAGACAGTAAGATAATCGGAGCGGTATTAGTTTTTCGAGATGTTTCCGAAGAATACCGGCTTGCTGAAGCGATACGCGAAAGCGAACTCCGTTTTAAAACCATATTCAAACAGTCTCCAATCGGCATGGCCCTGATAAATCCTCTCAACGGTTCTATCATTGAGATGAACCGCAAATTTTCAGAAATTTGCGGTATTCAACGGTCTGGAATGAAGGACAACTGGTTTACGGCTACACATTCTGATGATATGGGACTGGAATCCAGCCTCCTGATGCAGTTACATGCCCGTGAAAAAGACATATTTACAATCAGCAAACGTTATATACGTCCTGATGAATCTGTAGCTTGGCTTAATACGACTATTACTGCAATTAAAGTTGATGGAGATGATGACTTTCGATACTTATGTATGATTGATGACATAACCGGAGTGAAAGAGGCTGAACAGAAAATTAAGCAACTGGCGAAATTCCCGGATGAAAATCCCAACCCGGTTATGCGGGTAACTGGAGATGGTTTATTGCTTTATTCAAACAGGAGTGGGCATCCACTGCTTTCATTATGGAATGTCAAGGAAAATGATCTTCTGCCTGAGCCCTGGTTGCAACGTGCTAGAGATGTTGCTCTTCAAAACAAACTTACGGAATTTGAGGAAGAATGCTACGGAGCTGTTTTTTCGCTAATGTTTGCTCCGGTCAGGGAAATGGATTATGTCAATATTTACGGGTTTGACATTTCCAAACGAAAGCAGGCGGAGGACCGGTTGAGTGCCGCATTGTCTGCGGCGGAAGCGGGAAATATCGCAAAAACTGAATTTTTGTGTACAATGTCACATGAGATCCGCACTCCGCTTAATGGTATTCTTGGCTTCGCCGGAATATTAAAAGAAGATTTACCTGGAAATGTTCTGGATAGCAGGGTTAAAGAATATTTCAATGTTATTGAAAACAGTGGGAACACACTGTTGGAAATAATTAATGACGTACTCGAACTTTCAAACATTGAGAGTGGACAATTCAAAGAATTTGTCGAAGAATTTTCTCCGGAAAGGTTGATCAGAGACTGCCTCGAAATGTTCAAATTCAAGTCTCGTGAAAAAAACATTCAGTTAAAATTTATTCCGCAAACTCTTCCTGAAAGAGTAACCGGAGATGGTCGAAGATTGAAACAGATATTATTTAACCTTATAGGAAACGCCGTAAAATTTACCGAATACGGACATGTCGAAGTTTTTGCAGGTTATTCTGAAAATAAATTATTGCTGTGCGTCAATGACACGGGGATAGGTATCCCTTCGGATAAATT
>MDTD01067523.1_pt1 | contig 28218 bp, 24 predicted proteins | sample 811221 | NCBI WGS metagenome assembly MDTD01 (sample SAMN05326646, study PRJNA326480) | marine metagenome | isolation source: seawater | place: Pacific Ocean: South West | collected 2011 | reverse complement strand
AAGAAACCTATCTTGCGCCTCTATTGCAACACGAAGAAGTCCAAGGGCGTTACGACGCGATAATAAGTCGATATCATCCATATTCTTATACCCGCCATTCTCAAAAGTCCGTTCTAAAATCCCGCAACATATTTTGGTATTCAATTGCATCCACGAACTCACATATTCCTTCAGGTCCTTATGGATGTAGGTCGGGTCATACTAATCTACGCAGTGTTTTCAATCATTTGATATTTTTCAACCCAACAGCAACGGTTCGTAGTTTAAGCGTTACGAAAAGGTACTTTTGCGGTGTGGCAGACATCAGTCTTTACATCCAAAATGCAGTAAAGAACATTGAAGACAAAATTACAAAGTTAAGGGATAAAGGTATCAGGAAGGCATAAAGATCTGGCAGGTGCGAGCAACCGCGATATTTATGCAGGGCTTTAATTTTGTTTCCATGGATCTTGAAGTCTTCAGGAGTGGCAGCCCGGGGGGCCGGACTGCCGAACTATCACTATCTAGTTTTTGCTTCTTCATGCAGTCTTGCACTCGATTTTACCTGAGTGTCAGTCGTCAGCACTTTCTTCGGTTCCTGACCCCAATTTAAATACGTAAAGTTGCCCGCCCTCCGGTATGGACACATCAGCTCCCGAGAAGGCAGCTATTCCCTGGAAATTCCCGGAGGCTATCGCGACATAAGCTTCGCCATTAAGCTCATATGCTATCGGCTGGCTTCGCACGCCGCCGCCAAGCTTTCTTTTCCATAGAACTTCGCCAGTTGACGCATCTAAACCAAGCGCATGGCCAGTTTGACTGCCGGTGAAAACCAAGCCGCCCGCTGTACTGAGAGTTCCAGCCATCATCGGCTGAGGGTCGTAGTATCTCCATGCGATTTCGCCCGTGTTATAGTCAACGGCTGATATGTGGCCGTATGCTGGGACATTCCCCTCGCTGTCTGCTACACCATCCACTGATATCGGCAATCCGCCAGTGAAAAGATTTCCCTCAACATGCATGCTTATTCCTTTTTGCATTAATTGGCAGCTTTCGATTACTGGGATAAAAGCGAATCCAAGATCAGGATTCAGCGATCCAGCTACTGCTCCGTTCATACCTCCCAAAGCTCCAGGGCATACTCGCATGGTCGGTTCTTCGCTAGGCATCGCTTCAATATTAACCACAGGCCGGCCGTCAGATTCCATGGCGTCGGCCCAGTTTAGTTGCTCCATGTAACTCGTGGCCCGAATAAATTCGCCGTTTTCTCTATTAATCGCGTAGAAAAAACCATTTCGGTTTGCCTGAACTATTGCCTTCGTCGGCTCTTCGTCAACAAGCATTTCTGCCTGAAATAAGTGGGAGTTGCCATCATAATCCCATACATCATGGGGGGTAAATTGGTAGTACCACTCCCGCTCGCCGGTGTCTGGTCTTATAGCCAGCACACTGTCTGAAAAAAGGTTGTCACCAAGTCTGGCATCTCCGTTCCAGTCAGGCGACGGGTTTCCTGTAGTCCAATAAACTAGATCAAGGTCAGGGTCATAGGTTCCGATCGTCCACGCTGGGGCTCCACCAGTCTCATAGGAGTTGCCAGACCAAGTTTCGTAACCAGGCTCGCCCTCCGCAGGTACCGTGTAATGTCTCCAAACCCGTTCCCCGGAATTCACGTCATACGCGTCAAAGAAGCCCCTGATGCCGAACTCTCCACCTCCAACACCGATTATTGCCAAGTTTTTTACAATCAACGGAGCTGAAGTCGCACTGAATCCTTTGAAATATTCGATGATCTCGGTATCCCACAACAACTCTCCCGATAAACGATCGAATGCCAGTATTCTCGCATCCAGGGTCGCCATAAGAATCTTATCCTCATGGATCGATGGGCCTCGGTTAGCAGGCCCGCAGCATAGTCGCAAGTCTGCAGGAAGCTGATGGTCGTATCTCCAAAACATTTCTCCCGACGTGGCGTCCAAAGCAATCAATCGATTGTAGGATGTCGTGACATACATAATGCCATCGTAAACAACTGGAGAAACCGCAAATTGCCCGGAAGTTCCTGAAGGGAAACCCCAAGCAAACTCTAAGTCATCAACATTGCTCGGAGAAAGCGCTTTTATTGGGCTGTGTCTATTGTTTGAGTAATCGCCACCAAATTGCAGCCAGACATCAGACCTAGATGACTGTGGTTCAAGAAGCATCTCTGCAGACACCGGTCCGGATCCATAGCCAATCTCACGATCGTTCGTCCAATGAGTAGTCGATATGACGATCGTTTCTCCCACATCATCTGGCTCCACCCCCGCAGAACTTGGTTCTGTTGCTTCAACTGGATCAGTCGCCATATTCGGACTTTCATTGACCGGCCCACAAGATACGAATAAAAACAGCAAGGCGAAGCTGAGAAGTCTCATGTAACTACCCTCTCTCGGTATATTTCTTCATTAACGATGGTTTAGATGTATGCATTAAATTCACAAATTTGGGCGTCTAGGCGCATGATTCTCTTTTAGATTTTAGGAAGGCGATAATCTTCCACAGGTCGCTTTCGCCTTCAGGAAAATTTGTGCCAAACCCCACCATCCTTGTACTCGGCACGCCATTGGTAATTGTATTAAAGATTTGTTGATCTGAGCTGCCATGTTTCCATTCACAATCGAACAAATAAACAGCGTCAACACGCTCAGGAGTCAGCTTATGACAATACCCCGCGCAAGTTCCAACAAACAGCGATCTTCCGCGCGAGACCGCATCGGCATCGGCAAGTAGAGCGTCAGCCGGACTGCCGGCTTTCCCACATGCAACCATACCTGTTGCGAGAACGACAAAAAACGCTAATCTCAATTGAGCTAACATCGCGGTTTTCCAAATCGTTTGGGTTCAGTGCCACGTATTAAAATGTACTCTTTGGGTCTCTCAGTCAATACCTTAATCTTGCAACTTAGTGCCTAACACACAGGTCCGCTCTCAGCTGAGCGCATTGAGTCCGTGCGTTCATCCACACATTCCGAGCTTCCGGTGGCATGGTTTGAATCTAATCTCGATTCTGAGTGACGTATTAAGCGTAATTCAAGCAAGTACTTGGGCTAACCAATCGCTAATTTTTATAACGGAACTGAGGAATCAATTCCTGAAGTCAAGTAGGAGAACAAAGCCTCGAACACAATAATCCAAATCATACCACAGAATATAGGCGAGATCTCGGGTCAAACACAAAAATATCCGCGAGATTGGGAAACTCGATTAATTACTACTTATCTACTACCCATAATCTCGCTAGTGGGGGGCACATTGGGACTAAATTAAGTTGCTGACCGAACAGCACTTTTCAACCCAGCCGCCCGAGGCGCTTACAGGGAAATTAGATTGGAACTATTCGAACCAAAAGGCGAAGGATGTAATAAAAACGAGCCGCATTGAGTTCGTTCAACTATATCTATCCTGCGAAGTGCATTTTTTTAAGCAGCGAACGCTCCCAAGTAGGCCTATTCTGATGCCTAATCAAGATTAAATTCTTGCCTCAACTCCAACGTTCTAGCTCCTGCTAATGATCCAGTCATTGAGTAGTTTCCTTCATGACAAGCGTACTCATAAACTTGCTCATCTGTTGCATAAAAGCTCAGCTCTGCAGTCCATGGTTGCGAGTAGATATTGCTATCTTCGACTGTAAACTGGTAGACGATCTCGTCATCAGAATATCGACTAAATCGCTCAATAATTCGCCCTTCTTTAGTAATTGGCACTGCGCTTTGGCGGAGCTGCTGAGGATTGATATTAACGCTTTCTACCAACAGCGTTCCTTCCTCATACCAGCCGACAGAGTCACCAAACCACGGCTCATGAGCTTCAGGACGACGGTTTGCTCGCGCTTCTTCTCCCGATGAATAAATCGGTATTATTCTGGCATCGTGAGCCATTTCAACTAGAATAACCACATAATCGTCTGTCTGGACAAATTGATAGGTGTTGTTGTACAGCGCACTCATCATGCCCGGACCCGCTTTATTGCCAAATCCAAGAAGACAGCGCTCCGAATTAGGAAAAGCTTCAGGGCCTCTAAAGTCTGAAACTCCTGTTGCATAGCGGGAACCAAAGTTATCTCGGATAAAGTCATACTGAGGGCTTTCTCTTCGAGGAATCCGACCATTTGGCGGATCAATAATATAAGAAGTGCGATACACACCTTTCACAAGGGCGAGATTATTTCCCGGCTCAACCCAAAAATTATTGTAAGCTCGCACACCGAAGTCACCAGCTCCGGCTTCCGGCGTATTGTTCACCCCATCCCCTTCATCCAACCCGCCTTCGAGTCCTGCAATCGGGGTCCTCGCAGCGATCACGAATGCTTCCTCAGGCGACACAAGTAATTGGTTCACTCCTCGCGGGCGTTGCAAACCAGTCAAAGATTTATTCGTCCATGTTCCCTCCAAATCACGCTGCTGCGCCATCAATGTATGACTGGGACCAATTACGACCATTGCAGCCAACCAGGAAAGCACTGGATTGAGCAGGTTCATAACATTCCCCTAAATTTTTGCATTTAATAGAGCCATGCGGGATACCGTATTGCATTTAATCGAAGAAATCAAAACGGGTGAGGCTGGAGACGGAGGCAAGAATGAACAATCATTATTGATCATCTATTCGAATCTCAAAGCGTCGATAGGGTCAAGCCTCGACGCTTTGGCAGCAGGCAAGATTCCAAATATCACTCCGACCGCTCCAGAGAATCCAAGCGCAAGCAATACTGCCCAGAGGGGCACACTGGCAGGAGGGAAATCCGGTATACCACGAGAGATGAGCGCTCCAAGGCAATAGCCTAAAGCCAGCCCGACGGCACCACCACTCACTGAAAGCAAAACTGCCTCAATCAAGAATTGCATCAGAATATGATGACTCTTGGCCCCTATTGCTTTACATATTCCGATTTCTCTTGTTCTCTCAGTGACTGAGACCAACATTATGTTCATTATTCCAATCCCGCCCACCAATAGCGAGATGCTTACAATGCCTCCCACAACGAGGGTTAAGGTTCCAAGAATCTCGTTTACATTCTGCGTTAACTGCTCCGGGGTTTGGATCCTGAAGTCGTCTTCTTCGCCTGCGTCCAAATTATGTGCGTCGCGCAGCAGGGCTGTTAACTGGATCGTTACAAGGTCGAGCTCTGCATTAGGACTCAAGGTCAACTGGATGCCGATGTCAGTGCTCGTCTGATTGCCGAGGATGCTCACCATGGTGCTGTAAGGTATGAGAACCAAATTATCACGGCTTTGGCCCATCACTTCACCACGTGATTCAAGCAGGCCAACAACTTTGAACCACTCGCCGCTAAATTCTATATATTCATTTATGGGGTTTTGCGGCAAATTCAGATTGTCCCTAACCTCCTCTCCGATAACAGCTACTCTTCGTCGAGTCAAATTGTCAGACTCAGCCAGAAAGCGTCCAGACTGAGTGTAGGATTGCGAGACATCTTGGAAAGCGAAAGTCGTACCGAGAATCTCACTAAAAACTGTTTGAGGACCATACTTGATCTGGCTCGATCGGTTTGCCGCCAATATTGGCGTGATCGAGGCAACCCCCTCAGCACGACGCTCAATCAACTCTAGGTCTTCCGGCGTCAGCCTAGAAGAAGCCCCCTTCATGAGATCTTCAAATGGCGTATATGAGAAGATTGTTAAGCTATTGGAGCCTAACGCTTCGAATGAATCACCAATGAATGAACTCATGCCCTCAGTGAGGGACACCACACTAATCACACTCGCCACTCCAATGATAATACCCAGAGTCGTCAAAAAACTTCTCAAGCGATTGGCTAGTATTGCAATAAAAGCCGAGCGGAAACTCTCAATTAAAGAGAAAAACATAATTAGATTCTAGTGCCTGCTGTCAGAAAGTATTCGCCCATCTTTCAACTCAACGACTCGCTTGCAGCGTCCAGCGATTTCTGGTTCGTGAGTCACGATAACCAAGGTATGACCGTCATTGTGTAATTCATCGAATAAGGCCATGATCTCGTCAGTGGTTCGTGAGTCAAGGTTGCCTGTTGGCTCATCTGCGAGAAGGATAGAGGGCTCAGTAACGAGCGCTCGGGCAATCGCTACCCGTTGACGCTGTCCTCCCGAAAGTTGATTTGGAAGATGCGAGACCCTGCTTCCAAGCCCGACACGCGTTAATGCATCGAGCGCCAGCTTCTGCCGAGCTTTGTAACTGATGTTGCGATATACGAGAGGTTGCATGACGTTAGCCAGCGCCGTCGACCGGGGCAGTAAGTTGAAACTTTGAAAAATAAATCCGATTTCCAGATTCCTAATCTCGGACAATTCGTTGTCTTTTAGACTATCAACGTCATTGCCATTCAAATGATAGTCTCCTGCTGATGGTTTATCGAGACATCCAAGTATATTGAGCATCGTCGACTTGCCTGATCCTGAAGATCCAATGAAGGCAATATAGTCGTTTTCAGAGATGTGAATTGTGATCGAATCAAGAGCCTTCACCGTCTCTCCGCCCATCTGATAGTGCTTTGACACTTCAACAAGGCTAATGAGATTCATATCAGGCTCCAATTCTAAATTGAAAGCGGCCGCCTTGTTCCCTTGTTTTCAAGTCATCATCCTCAATCAGCTCTCCAATCCGGTCTCCATCACTGAGGTTTCTGAGCTCACGATTGGGCCCGACTATAACATCGACCCCGGAGTCTATTTCGCTGAGAAGCTCTTGGAATTCGTCATCCGATAATCCAACGTCGACTTTAACCTTTTTTGCTACGCCTTGATCATTAAGAAAAATGAAATGATCACTTCTATTTTCGGCCTTATCCTCTTCAAAAAGTACCGCTTCGATAGGAACAGCTGTCACCAGCCGGTCGTCCTGCGTAAAAATCTCAGCTCTGCAAGACATCCCCGGCCGCAGGATCACGTCGCCCGGATCCTCTATATCGATCTTGACAACGAAACTAAGGCCGGTCCTACCATGAGCAACCTTCGCGGTATTTGCTATGAAGCGAACCGTTCCCTGCATCGGTTCATCCGGATAGGCGATTGCAACGATTTCTGCTTTCTGGCCGACCCTGATATTAGCGATATCAGCCTCGTCCACCAAAACCTCGGTGTATATACTTGAAGGGTTCGCGATAGTCATCAGGGAGGAGCCGGGTATGTTCGTCGAACTGGCTATCGCTGTCTCGCCAACCTTAATATCCAAACTAGTCACTACACCATCGATCGGGGAAATAATCTGAGTCTTCGACAAGTTATCAAGTACTTGATCTAATTCCGCATTCGACTGAGCAAGTCTTTCTTGCGATGACAGGTAATCAATGCGAGCCAAATCCAACTGGTTGCTCAAAGACTCATATGCCTCCTCTCCAATTAACTCTCGATCAAAAAGTGTCTCGCTTCTTTGAAATTGCCTCTCAAGATTTTGGACTCTGACTTTTTGTCTTTCGATATCGATTGAGTTGATCCTTACGGCAGCTTCTGTTTGGTCGAGACCTGCCAGAAAATTTTTGTCATCGACCCGGAGCACAAGGTCGCCAGCGCTCACATGTTCGCCTTCCTCAACAAATAATTCAGAGACCTTACCTATGACCTCCGAGCTAAGCATGACCTCCTCTTCATGGGCCAGAAACCCCGACGCTAAAATAGATGGGCTGATAACTCTACTGGAGATGCCCTCCACCAAAACCAATTTTTCGGCGGAAGATAGAGAGAGTGCCACTATCTTGGAGAAGCCGTACACTCCTACCAGTATTAAAGTTAGGATGATGAGTTTCTTTTTCATGGTACTAACATCAGATTGCTAAATTGGATTAGAAGACAGTAACCAAGACCGTATTACTGAAACAAGGTACAGGGCAATGCCGGCCATCGCAGGGAAGAGTCTGCTGACCGCGAATTCCTGTAAAAGTGATTGACAAGTTTCCGGCGAGGACAGGAGTCACTTGATAACCACGGAGCGCGAGGAGTTTTATGTCCAATGACTCTCCACGCAAATCAACGAGGCAGAAATGGCGATGCGCCGATATCAGGCACGAGAGCGAAGCCGTCTAAGTGCCGAATCACCTTAGGAATGACTGTCGAGTTGCAGATTAAAAAGATCTCCGCTAACTAGCTCAGCTAGCGTGCGTCCAAATAGGCATCAACGCTGACTAGCCGCAGTTCGAATGGGCCGTCTGTCTTGTCATACTGGTATAGGGCAAACTCCGTGATCTGACTTAGATCAAGTTCGGGGCCATCAAGTTTGAATCCGCGGAATTGGGGTAGGAATAGATCGAACGGTACGTCTATCACGTTGACCTCGCCTGGTACTGTATCGAAATCAGCCCAGTAGCTAATTCGCCTGCCTCGCCAGCGCGCATCGGTCTGTAGCGACCAGGTGTAACGACGGCCATCTGCTTTCAGCGTGAGTCGTATACCGGAATATCCCGCCAAATCAAGCTTGAGGGGCTTTGAGCGGATGGAACTGAAGCCGCCTCCGTCAGTATTGGTATTCCCAGAAAATACGAGCTCGGACGAAACTATCTTGAAACCGCCTTCGCTTTTACCGCCCATAACATTGTCGTTCTGAACGTACCAGCCTAGGCCATTGCTGTCCTGTCGGAATGATGTGAGAGGCAAGATGTCCAAATGCTCGGGCTCCTTGGCGTTCAGTGGTGCGCACAGCAGCCAGACGTGCAAGACCGTTGTGCCAAATTTCCGCAGAGTGGCGTGCTTAACAAGGTTCATGTGGTTGAAACGCCGGCGAAGAGAAGATAGTTCAACTCGGTCGGGGCCAGACCAAATAACGCTTATTGTGCACTATTTTTGTGCAAACCTAGTTGTATTTTCAGATTTGACTGATTATCTTTGGTGAGGGTTCCAAATTAGCTTTGGATACTGAAAGCCTCGATAAAAACAATAGAACAATAAATGCAATATCAACGAGGGAAACACAAAATGTCTAAATCTCAACCTAAATCAAGCTCCAACGCTAGACTCTTCAAGCAGTCTGCTCTCTCGACGGCCATTTCAGCCGCACTTGTGGTCGCCTCAGGCGGAGTTCAGGCACAGTCCGGTGGCGCCGGCATTGAGGAAGTCGTGGTCACTGGATCATACATACGCCAGACCGAAGGCTTCGACGCGGCTTCCCCAGTCACTTCATTTACTGCCGCTGATATCGAAGCAGAAGGGACCATAAATATGGCCCAGGTGGTTCAGAACCTGACTTTCAACAACGGCACAGGCACCACCAACTCAATTCAAGGGTCTACGAACCAGATTGCCAACTTTAATCTGCGCGGTCTTGGGCCCAGAGCAACCTTAACGCTTGTTGATGGCAAGCGCGTTGTGGAGAGCAATGTCCAACAGTTGCTTCCTACTATGGCTATCGAGCGCATGGATATCGTGACCGATGGTGCTGCTACTATCTACGGAACTGATGCGGTTGCAGGAGTCGTAAACATTGTCCCCTACACCTCATACGACGGTTTTAAGGTTGAAATGTACGAAGAGGGCGACAGCAGAGGAGATTATCGCAAAATTGAAACCTCCTTCTTGGGTGGCACTAGCATAGGTGACATAGATATCGTTGTCGCCGGTTCATTCCAAGACGGTGGAACCCTCGAATGGCATGAGCGACCTGAGTATGTTCGCGCCGGCCTCACCCATAACGGCGGATCTAATCCCGGAAGTTTCATTGTACCAATTCGGGACGCTGATGGTAATTTGACGTATGGAGCGAGCGGGTTACCTGCAACCCGTCAGTTAACCGACCCCTCATGTGGAAAAGATGTCAGTTCAGATCAGAACGCGTTTGGGAACAGCGCTTGGGGGAATCCGCTAGGAACTCGGTGCTTCTTAAGCTTCGGTGATACTCGTGACTTTATGGAAGAGTTGGATACCGCAAACTTTTACGCAAATTTAAATTGGGAGGTCAGCGAGGATTTGTCCCTCAGTGCACAATTTATCTATAACAGACAGATAGTGCGCGGGCGTCAGAACCCCGGTAATCCTGGTTTCCGAGAAGATGACCTTCCGACAGTGCGTGGCGAGCTACCCGGCAACTTATTTCGGGCGACCTCATCGACAGGTTCGCCACTGTTTGCGCAACCGTTGCGCGACGCCAGCGGCAGTATCGTCAACGACGGCTTTGGACAACCTCTGCCTTTTCGTGACAGCAATGGCATAGTGGCTCTCGCACAAAATCAGTTCGCCTCGATCGATTCTGACCCCTTAGGTGGCGTGCCTTTCAACGAAGATGTCCGCATCACTCAGTGGCTACCATTTGGTAAAAATGGAATCCCCAATACGTTGCCCCAGAAAATGCAACAGGATGGCGGCCTAAATATGGAACTGGATGACAAGCGCACTTCCCGTATCGCTTTCGGGGCCGACTTCACAGTACCCTATCTCGAAGGATGGGAAGGCACTGCTTTCTACACCTTTGGCCAAACAAAGCAAAACGATATTGCCAACCAAGACTTTAGCTTCAGTGCCGTTGAGCAGGGTCTAAATTGTGATGTCATTAACGATGTCGATTCATGCTTTAACCCTTTTGGCGCAATCGACTCACGCTTTCGAAACTCCCAGCAGGTCGCTGATTCTGTCTTCACGCAATATCGAGAGAGAAACATCGATCAGTTACATACCTTTGATTTGATACTGAATGGCGAACTGCCCGTGAATTTCGAGTTGCCCGGAGGGCCAATCGCTATGGCGGTAGGCTACCAACGACGAGAAGAACGGGACGAGGACAATCCGCCTCTGGGAGATGTAATAAACGACCAGCTAATCGGGAATCAAGAACTTCCGCAGATCAACTCGCGCTACAGTGATTCGTATTTTGCTGAGTTCAACTTTCCGATCCTTGAAAATCTCGGCCTGAGCGCTTCGGTGAGAGACGAGAGCTTCAGTACTGGCCAAGGTGAGGTCATTGACAAATACGGTCTGACCTATCAACCAACTGAATGGTTGGCTCTGAGAGCGACAACCGGTAAGGCGTTTATTGTTCCTACTCTGCCCCAACTTAACAGGCCTGAGCAGTGCGGCCTAAGTAACTTTGATGACCCATTCACTCCCTCACAGGGCTTCATCACATCCTGTCGAATTGGTAACTCTGCACTGGCGCCCGAGACATCCGAAAGCTCATCGCTTGGCTTCGACCTGACTCTATTCGATGAGTTAACCTGGTCGGTGACCTGGAGCGAGACCGACTTCGCAGATCGAATCGTAAGTACAACAACGCAAGACATTGCTCGCAGCGACTTCAAAAATTTCCAGGACTGGTCTGGCTTTTCGCCAACTTCTGCCCAGCCTGAGCCGACCGAAGATCAGCTCAGGCAATGGGTAACGAGCGGGCTGGCGGACCCGCGGATTGTTCGTAATGACCTTTTACAACCGACGCGACTGCTGCAATCAGACAGCAATGCCTCAACCATGCTGGTTAAAGCTTGGGATACATCACTTGGTTACAGCTTCTCCTTCGATGACCTTGGACTGGATCTTATCGATGGCTGGGGCAGAATTAATATGCTGCTTAATGCTACCTTAGTCGATTCCTACCAGTTCCAGCTTCAGTCTGATTCGCCTGAACTCGAAGCTGTGGGTAACCAAAATAATGACTTTGGCGCGGTCCCGCCCATTCCTGAGCTAAGAGCAAACTTGAGAGTCAACTGGACGTTAGGTCGGCATAGCATCAGTGCCACAGGACGGTATGTTGATGAGTTGGTGTTTGATGCCAACGAGTTCAGTTTCCAGCGATTCTTCCCCGGAAACGAATGGATCTCAACGGACATCATCAAAGATTGGAGTCAAATGGACATGTTCTACAGCTACAGGGATCTCGATGCCTTGGGAGGGTCTTTTAACTTCTCACTCGGTGCACGCAACGTGTTCGATCGCATGCCTCAAAAGACTGGGATGATCGCCGGTGTCGTTGCTTCGATGCAAGATCCGCTCGGCCGCGTAATCTACGCGCGCGTTAATTACAACTTCTAAATCTTGGAGAAAGAGGGAACGCGCAGCAGCTCAATGCTGTCTCTATAAACGGTAGCCTGACTTTCCAGGCTACCGTTACTTGTTCTGTGGTCGTTTAAGTCCTACTCGTTTCTCGCAATTCTGAGAAGATGTAGATCTATCAGAAATACCGATCAGTTTCTCGCTTGCTGCCTGTCTTTGGCGCGACCGGCACTTAAAATATTCTCAATAGCATAGTTCCCTTCATGACAAGCATATTCATACATTACGTAATTAGGGTCCTTAGTCAAAGGCATTGAGATAGTGAAGGGAGCTGTCAGACTCCCCGGATCGGTCATCCGCGCCTCCCAAATGATTGTGTCTGCGCTGACCCGAGTGAACCGCTCAAGCACCTGAAAATCCTCAGAGATAGGCACTCCTTTGAGGCGCCCCCCTGCCATGCTATTGGCTAGCATGCCACGATCATTGAAATTAGTCGTTTCAATCTCTAGCGTATCACCATCCCAACGCGCCACTGAGTCTCCCATCCAAAGCTTCACCTTGTTATCAACATGCGTCCCCTTAGTGAGAGAAATGGTACGTACGTCATGAATCATTTCATAGACGATCGTAAAGCTGTCATCGGTCTGAACGAAACGATAGGCATTATTGTAGCCCGCCGGCAGCATAGAGCCCGGCACTCCTCGAGTAATACAACGATCCCAAACCGTGTGATAGATATAGTCATTCTCGACGTTGGCAAAAAAGTTGTCTCGCGTCGCTAGGGCAGACTCGCGAATCGGTGCACGTCCATTCGGTGGATCAATGATCATCGAGGTTTGACCGGTCGAAAGCACGGTATCACCCGAATCGAGCCAAATCTGGTTGTAGCCGCCAACGCTGCCGCCGGCTTCAACCACAATGTTATTGTCGTTACGCTCACGCCTCTCTGCGATGTTCTGCTCCATAACGGCAATTTCATCCTCACGAAGGAACGCTCTGTCTGCTAATGCAGCCGGACGCTCTATGGGGGTAATCGTATCGTTTGTCCAAACTCCGGCGAAATCAGGTTGGCCATCAGGAAGCCGGGGGACCAGATAGTCCTGCCCACTGTTGATAGAGCAAGCGAATACGAGGAAAGAAAACGCTACCACTCGCTGAGAAAGAGATCGTCGACGCATAATTTTTTCCTCACAATGGAATTAAGCAAGAGTCATAATACAGCTTACACCTGCTGCTGTTTTTGTGGCAAACCGCCTCGTCGATAAAAGTGGCGAGGCGTAGCGAAAAATTCAAAGATGCCGCAATTTGTCTTTTTTCTTCGTTTACTTCAAAGAACTTACGCTCGTTACGCAAATCATTGGCTATGCACTCCCGTAAAATCGAGGAGCTTGCCCATATCGCATCTTTCCCTCATATCTGTGAGCGTTGCGCATCACTTGCGGTAGGATTAAAAAAAGAAGCCAATTCAATTGGGAGAGCAGTACACGACACTAGCGGGCGGTGCTCGCCGAACCTCGTTTGCTAGAAAGCACCGCAGAATTTTGATGCCCGCCAACGCATTTTCGATTAGCATCGCGTCAAAGCGCTTCAGAAATTGGCGCGAGTCGATTCTGAGTCCACGTTCCACAAAAGAGCCATTGCCCCATGTCGCAAGCGAAATCTTTTAGCAATAGCGTCAATATCATGTTCGACAAAGCCGCTGATCTGGTGGATATTTCTCCGGGCCTGCGCGAGAAAATCAGAGTCTGCAATTCGACCTACACCACTCGATTCGGAGTACGTTTGCACGGGGTAATACATACTTTTGTGGGCTATCGGGCGGTTCACTCGGAACACATGGAGCCCGTAAAGGGAGGTATCCGTTACGCCCCTTCAGTGAATCAGGATGAAGTTGAAGCGCTCGCGGCGCTGATGACTTACAAGTGCGCGCTGGTAGACGTGCCTTTTGGTGGCTCAAAAGGCGGCCTGTGCATCAATCCAGGGGATTACAGCACAGACGATTTAGAACAAATCACGCGCTGTTTCGCAGCACAGATGATTAAAAGGGACCTGATTCATCCTGCACAAAACGTCCCCGCGCCCGATATGGGAACAGGCGAGCGTGAGATGGCGTGGATAGCAGATCAATACTCGCAGATGCAGCCTACCGATATTGATGCAAAGGCCTGTGTAACCGGCAAACCACTGACTATGGGAGGGATCGCCGGCCGCACGGAGGCCACCGGCCGCGGAATCCAATACGCCCTCAGAGAATTCTTTCGTGACAGCACCGATGTCAGCCTTGCAGGCCTGTCCGGATCACTCGACGGTAAGAAAATTATAGTTCAAGGATTAGGCAACGTGGGATACCACGCAGCAAAATTCCTCAGTCAGCAGGATGGCGCAATAATCAGTATGGTGATTGAGAGGGATGGGGCGGTAGCGTCTGAATCAGGCATAGATGTGGACGCTCTCAAAAACTGGATCAAGGAAAAAGGCAGGATCGCCGGATTTCCCGGGGCAGACCATCTTCTACTAACCGATACAGCCCTGGAGCAAGAATGCGATATTCTTATCCCGGCTGCCACTGAAGGCGTGATCCACAATGGGAATGCTGACAGGATCCAAGCACCTCTAATCATCGAAGCCGCGAATGGTCCGATAACTGCCGAAGCGGACCATATTCTTCGGAAGAAGAACTGCGTCATCATTCCTGATCTCTACGCCAATGCAGGAGGTGTAACAGTTTCCTATTTTGAGTGGGTCAAGAACCTCAGCCATATGCGCTTCGGGCGCATGCAGCGACGAGAGCACGAAGCTCGCAATGAGCTCATAATCCGGGAGCTGGACGCCCTGTCGCGTTCCCTGAGCATTGCTTGGGAGCTTTCGGACAGCTTTCGGGAAGAGTTCAAGGCCGGAGCGAATGAAATCGATCTGGTGCGCTCAGGTCTGGATGACACCATGCGCAAAGCCTTACAGGAAATGCGCGCTGTGCGAGAGGAGAAAGACGGCGTCAGCGATTTAAGAACAGCTGCCTATTTGGTCGCCATTGAGAAAATTGCTGAAAGCTATCGAGTGAGAGGGAATTAAACGCAAGGAGACTTATGAAAAAGCCTCCCACCACTCTTCGGACAGACCTTCCAAATCCTCATCCGGACAACCGGATGGGCAAGCGTTCGGCACAAGCCAGCTCTGGCCAAAGGGCCGCATTCTTTGAGCGAATTCTCATTGAAGACGTGTTACCTCAGCGAAGACCAGAACCCTCGCGCCACTCGCTGCCAATCAATGGCCAATCTCATGATAATTGACGGCTTCGCCTTTCTGACTGTGATTGTAACCATGTGCGCATCGCTACTAGCGATGGAGCAAGCTTTAAACAGCAGACTGCTTACCTGGTTCCCTCCCATTGTGCTGGTGATGTTTGGGGCCATGCTTGGCTACACTCTGGGTATCTGGGAATTCACAGAATCAGTCAGAGAGACCCGAGAATCGGCTAGAGACCGAATGATCCCGATGATGCTTTTTCTGATGTCGCTCAAGTTCCAATTCACTGACCTGAAAAAACTCGGCCTCAAAATAATAGTTTTGTGCCTGGTGTCGGCCACTACTATCGTTGCAGGCTTTGTTATTACCCATTCGGTTATGAGTCGTTTCTTGGGCGAGGAGAGCAGCCAAACTTTCGCCGTGATGGCTGCGGGCTGGACCGGAGGCACGCAGAACTTTGTTGCCATCAAGGAAGCGCTGCAGGTGACTGACAGTGCCATGAGCTATACGCTACTGATGGGTGCCTTGTGCTATTCCGTTTGGCTCGTGGTCATTATGTCGCTGAAACCGCATCGACGGAGTATCAACCGAAAGCTGGGCGTAAATGCTCCAATAAGTCACTCCTTTTGCGTTAAAGAACATGAAACAGACGATCAAAGAATTGATGTTTATGCACTGATGACCTGCCTTGGCATCTCACTAATTGCAGCCTCTATGAGCAACTATCTGGGATCAAAAATCTCGTCGCTCGGCGTGTCTTCGGCCATGCTCTGGACAGTTATTCTATCTACCGTTCTGGGTACTCTCGCAGCACACACACCGTTGAAAAAAAACCCTGCTTCAGGCGAGGTATCTGGGGTCATGCTCTATGTCATCGTCGCCCTGATTGGTTCCGAAGTGAGGCTAACTGCCATTTTGGATGCACCATTTTATATTCTGTCAGGTTTTATAATCTTGAGCATACATGGCGTTGCCATGATTACAGCGGCGAAGATCCTCAAGATCGATATCGCTTTAGCGGCAATCGCCTCCGTCGCAAACATCGGCAGCGCTCCCTCTGCGACCGTTGTTGCCGCCGCGTATGAGGAACGACTTATCCCCACAGCAATCCTGATGTCTTTACTCGGCTCTTTGATGGGTTCTTTCCTCGGCTTACTAACAGCGGAAGTACTTTACTCGCTCGCCTAAACGGTGCCCTGGGTGCGGTCTTGTTGTCATGCGGCTTCCGTCTGTTTTCTGACCGCATCTCGCGATCAATACGATTGGCAGACAAGCTTACATCGCGACGATTAGACTTCGTTTTCACACCCCGCCTCGGACTGTGCTAAGGTAAATATAGAGTGCCTCGGGACAATTTGGCCGCTGACGCCGACTAACTAGGAACATTGCCCAAGTTGTCAGTGGCAGTTTCCTCAGGGTTATTGTACAGAAGTCGGTATTAGAAAGGAGACCACGACGTGAAAGGCGTAAAAAGAATACTCATGCGGATTTCTTTCGGGCTGTTCATCGCGAATTCGGCAGCCGTCCTGGCTAATGGCCTGAGCTACACAGCACTAGATGAATATGTAAATACAGCTGACGAGAATTATTCGTATACCATTGCAAGCACCGTCTCAGGAACTGGATATGAGACGCTGATTATAGAAATGACTTCCCAGCAGTGGCTTACTGAAGCGGAAGTAAACGATCCAATCTGGCGACACTACATGACCGTTACCATTCCGAATAGCGTCGACAGCAACATCTCTTTTCTGTATATCACCGGTGGAAGTAAGACGAACAGCGTCCCCGGCGCAGCACCTCCGAATGACATCACGAGAGCACTCAGAACCAACACCGTCGTCAGCACGCTCTATATGGTTCCAAACCAACCCCTTCGCTTTTCAGACAGCCCTGATATTAACAAAACAGAAGATGCAATCATCGCTTACACATGGGACAAATACTTACGGACGGGTGACGAAAAGTGGCCGCTCAGGCTGCCAATGACGAAATCTGCCGTCAGAGCAATGGATACTGTTACTTCTGTGACCTCAAGCACATCCGAAAATGCACTGACAGTAGATAAGTTTGTTGTCGCTGGAGGCTCCAAGCGCGGCTGGACCACATGGACGACCGCGATTGTAGACAAAAGGGTAATCGCTATTGCTCCCATCGTAATCGACATGCTGAATGTTAGCGATTCTTTCAAGCATCATTACTCGGTTTATGGTGCGTATTCTCTGGCCGTTATCGATTATGTCGCCAGCGGGGTGGTAAACTGGATAGACACGCCCGAGTGGGATCAATTGATGGATATAGTAGAGCCCTATGAATACAGGGACCGGCTCACCCTACCCAAATATATTCTGAACTCCACGGGAGATGAATTTTTCCTTCCTGATTCATGGCAATTTTATTGGGACGACCTCGTCGGGGAGAAACATCTGCGTTACGTGCCCAACTCGAATCACAGCATGGGTGATACAGACGTGATCGACAGCTTGGATTCATGGTACCACTCGGTCGTTTATAATGTGCCACTGCCGCGTTACTCATGGAAGGTTTCCGATACAGGAACCATCACACTATTCTCACTCGATCAGCCAAAAAAAGTCCTACTCTGGAGGGCCCTTAACGAAACCGACAGAAACTTCACTCAGGCTAAAATCGGCCGCGCCTACAGCAGCACTGAAATCAGGCCAAAAGCTCCTGGAGTTTACGAAATACAGATGGAACCGCCAGATGTGGGTTATGTCGCCTACTATCTCGAGGCGGAATATGAGAGCGGCATATCAGGTGTGCCGTTTAAGTTCAGTTCCGGTACGAAAGTGCTTCCGGACGAATATGAATATGAGTGGAGAAAAGCATCCACAGAATCGAGACGTCGAGGTCCATAATGCGGTTATGCCAAAACTTTTTTCAAGCGGATCAAAATTAGCGGCGAAAGACGGATATTATTCCAAGAAATAGAAATGCTACTTTTTTAGGAAAATAATGCGTGATCCTGGGCTTTCTGATGCCGATCTTTTTAGCATTTTCATGAGAACTCATAGCTGCGAGGCTTCAATTCTGCAGTCCGTGCCCGGTTCTGCTGGTACTGTGTTCAGTTCAGTGGCGCTGTATTCGCCTTCACGAATGGAACCAGCACTTCAAGTATTTGCGGAAGCTCTCTGCCAAAGGCAAAAGTGGAGTTAGCGATTAGCGTGGTGGCAGCCCTTGAGTTTGTGACGGGGTGCAGATTATCGCTGTACTGATCGTGATGCAGCAGCAAGGTTGCAGGAACACTGATGGCGGCCAGATCTTCATCTGGCATCCCCAGCGCGGTCTGGAAACGGGTGGCCTGCAAGTGTTCACCCGATGTTTGCATCGCCGCAAGAAAATCTGAAACTTTAGCGTTAAAGAATCGCGCTCTGCGTTCTGGCTTATTTCTAGCCAGATAGGCGCTCCAATACTCCGTTTCAGCGACGTCTTCCATCGAAGTAAGTGGCAGGTTGTCGAGATGCTCTCTTGTTACCAAGTTTTTCTTCGGGAGATATTTGAAGAAATAGTCTTCAGATAAACGTGCGGCAGCGTAAGGACCGCCGGTGAGCGGAGCGATGATGAGCGCCGCAACATCTTCTGGATAACGTAACGCGAGAATCATATTGGACCGGGCGCCGGAAGACATCCCGTAGAACGCAGCAGGCGCCACCCCAAGTCTTTGAACGAGAATATGCAGATCCTCCCCTTCCTCTATCATCTGCGGCTGGCTGCCGAACGTCACTTCCGATAGCCCGATGTTTCGACGGTCGTAAATAATCACTTTGAAATCTGGTTCTGCTGCAGCAACATTACGCGCAAACCCTCCAAACCCATTGGTGTCTCCGTTCCCTCCGGGGGTAATAACGAGTGGAATCGAACCGCTGGGGTTATAAACCTCTACGTGCAGCGTCACGTCTCTCTCAGGTCGAAGATTAACTTCACGAATTTCGACGGGGACATCCTCAGCGCCCGGCTCAGACTCAGCATTAAAATACACCGGGAACCAGGAGTTATTTGCTGCTCCACGAAAGAGCGTCACATCAATTTCGTCATTCTCAACGTCTATCCGCAAGTCGCCCTTCTGCGCTTTGGCAAACTGTGAGGCAAGTGCAAGGCCGAGTATTACAACGCCAAGATATTTGAACTTCATGAAATAGTCCCTCTTACGTAGAAATTACCGAGCGGTAAGTAGATAGTCAAACAAACCATCGATCCCTCTTCGGCCGTACTTAAATATTGAGCTTGTCAGTATTTTCTGCGCCCGAGCCTGACGTCTATCTATTCTTACTCTCTCGTTGTCTCTCTTTACTCACAACGTTGTTGTTTGCCTCTTCGGCGGGGCGTTTATCGGCGACATGATGTTGCTCGAAGCGGATCCGATGGCTGCATTGAACCAATTGGATGAAATAAAACCTCGTTACTAGAGGCCTGTGTCCCAGTCAAAGAGCATCACGAGCAATGGACTGAATTCGCGCTACCATGGCCCGAAGACCATTTCCTCTGGAGGCAGAAAGGTGGCTCATCAAGTCAATTTCTTGAAAATAGGCCTCGATATCAAAATCAAGAATTTCCTCAGGAGCACGGTTGTTGTACGCAGCAAGAATAATGCACAGCAGGCCTTTGACGATAAAGGCGTCGCTGTCAACCGTGAGCTGTACCTTCCCTTGTTCGACGTTGTCGTCAATCCACACCTTACTCTGACAACCTTGCACAAGTCTGTCCTCAGTGCGCTTGGCATCAGGCAAATCAGGCAGGTCTTTACCAAGATCAATAATATACTTATAGCGGTCTTCCCAACTGTCGACGAAACCCAAGGTATCCTTGATGTCGTCGATGTTAATCGAGTGCCCGAAAGGGTGATTGCTCATTCGGTTTACAAAATACTATAAATGGGTGGAAGCTGGTAAGCTCAAAGCAACGCAGCGTAACAAAGAGGCCAAGCACCGTCAGAAGAACATGCCAGTTTCCAACTGTGCCTCCTCCGACATCATCTCCCGACTCCAAGGCGGATCAAGCACCAGGTCCACACTGACTTTCTTCACGTTGGGAACGCGGGCAATACGAATCTCAACATCACCGACTAGGACAGGCCCCATACCGCAACCCGGAGCGGTCAAAGTCATGTCAATATCGACCCAACCTTCTGATTGTCTGATCGCCACTTTATAAACGAGGCCAAGGTTTACGATATCTACGGGGATCTCCGGGTCGTATACGGTTTGGAGGGCATCCCAGACCTGCGCCTCATCAATTTGCCCATCCGGTCGGGGATCAAACTCCATCTTAATTGGCTCTAGGCCCAATGCATCGGCTTCAGTGCCGTCAATGCGAACCATGTTGCCTCGGTGAGTGACCGTGTAACTGCCACCCAGAGACTGCACTAGGGTGACAAACGTTGACGCGGGGATGATCGTTGGATCACCCCCTGGTACCAAGCGCCCAGGGCAGTCCCGTGTTGTAGTAAGAATCGTGCGCTCTTTACTGGTCATGGAAACGGGCTTCAGGACGCGGAGATATCGAAACTTTCGCCACAACCGCAAGCAACGCTGACGTTTGGGTTATTGAAGTGCAGGTTTCGATTAACCCCCTGCTGCACCATATCGAGTTCTGTTCCCCGTAAATACGGCAAAGAGCCTGCATCAACAAAGAGTTTCAAACCATTTTCTGCATTTACCATGAGATCGCCAGCTTGCGGCGCGTTCACCTCTTCCATCACATACATATAACCGGTGCAGCCACTCTCCTTAACGCTCAGTCTTACCGCCGACATCCCTTTGAGCTGAACCTGTTTGAGCAAGTGCGAGGCGGCTGCTTCTTTGACGGAAACAACAGGTCTTGATTCACTGGCGACATCAAAAATTTCTACACTCATATAATCCCTCCAGCAAACCTTCCAGACGGTTCACGCAAATAATTCCTGAATCTTTCTTATTCCAGCAAACAGCGTCTCCACATCATCAAGCGTATTATAGAGACTGAATGACGCGCGCGCTGTCCCGGGCACTTCAAATCGTGACATCAAAGGCTGAGCGCAATGATGTCCCGTCCTGATGGCTATTCCTTGCTGGTCAAGCAGAGTTCCGAGATCTTCCGGATGCGTTCCCTCAAGCAAAAAGCTGAAAACACCAACCCGGTTTCGCTCTGGACCGACACGTCGCAAGCCCCTAACCAACTCTGCGAGTTCATCACAGCGCCGCAGCAACAGCTGCTCATGTTTGTCAGAAGCCTCGCGATCAAGCCCTTGTACCCAACGTACTGCGGCACCCAAACCGATCACGCCTGCGATGTTAGGCGTGCCGGCTTCAAATTTAAAGGGAATACGATTAAAAGTCGTACCGTCAAAGCTGACCCGATCAATCATTTCGCCTCCACCGAGAAAGGGCGGCATGGCTTCAAGAAGCGACTCACGCCCCCAGAGCACTCCAATACCTGTTGGGCCAAACAGTTTATGTCCGGAAAATGCATAAAAGTCACAGCCCAATTTCTGAACGTCTAACGGCCAATGCGCGATGGCCTGAGCGCCGTCAACCATACACAAGGCTCCGACGGAATGAGCTTTTGCAGCAATTTCCTGCACGGGGTTGATAGTACCCAGCGCATTGGAAACGTGATTTACTGCAACCATTTTTACTCTCTCATCCAGCAGGGAATCCAGCGCTTCAAGATCAATTTCGCCGCCATCGGTTACTGGAATAGGTATGACTTCGGCGCCTCGCTCGGCACAGATTAATTGCCAGGGAACAATATCGGAATGATGCTCCATGCCAGAGACCAGAACTCTATCGCCAGCGTCCAGATTGCAGCGTCCCCAGCTATTAGCAACTAAATTAATCGCCTCGGTGACCCCCCTGACCCAGATGATTTGGGCTGGATTCGGGCACCCAAGAAATTCAGCCACTAATTTGCGGCTATCTTCAAAAGCTGACGTGGCACGACCACTTAAAGCGTGGGCCGCCCGATGCACGTTGGCATTGTCATACTGATAGTAGTGAACAATGGCGTCAATCACCGCTTGCGGCTTCTGCGTGGTCGCCGCACTGTCCAGATAGACTAGAGGCCTGCCGTTTACTTCCTGATTTAGAGCCGGAAACTGCGCACGAATTTCCTCTACATTAAAGCTCATAATGTTGCCCTTACAACTCCTAGCACCGGTAAACAGACAGCGCGGCCTTTCAGCCGATCAACTCGCTGCATAATCCGATTCCCCTGCTATGGCCGAACCGAAGTATTCTGCCAACAGTGGCTTGAGATAGTCTCGCAAGGACTCGAGTTTTTGCTTTTCAACCAGCGCATTAATAAAGCCATAACTTAATAGTATCAGCGCCTCATCCGCAGGAATTCCCCGAGTTCGTAGATAGTGCAACATCGACTCATCCAGTTGAGCCACGGTGGCTCCGTGAGCACACTGCACATCATCGGCATAAATCTCGAGCTCGGGCTTCGTGTTAACTTCAGCAGTTGCGCTGGTCAACAGATTTTTATTGCTGAGTTCAGCCCGCGTTTTTTGTGCATCAGGATGAATGTGGATTCTTCCGTTAAACACTCCTTTAGCTTTGTCTCCGACGATGCCGCGAAAAGTCTCATCCGTCGTGCAGTGTGGCTCCGCGTGCTCGATACACGTGTGATAGTCCATATGTTCCTGCCCACACAGCAGATACATGCCGTCAAGCTGGCAGTGAGCACCGCGGCCCCGATGGTTTATCACGACGTCAACCCGCTTAAGTTTACCCCCGAAGGCCACATGAAAGCTGTTGAGCGTTGAGTCACGATTCAGGCCTGCATGGAGGCCGCCAATATGCAGCGCATCCGCACTCTCGAGATGAAGTCTGCTATGGTTCAGTGTGGCCCCCGCGTCCAGGATCAATTCACTCAAGCCGTTGGTGAATGAGTGACCCTGTCCGCTGAAGTGCTCCACAACTGTTGCTTCACTGTGCTGTTCTGCCAGCACCAGCAAGCGCTGCGAGTTGATAGCGGCATCTGCCTGCTCGCTGTTGTGCCAGACTAGCTGCACGGGGCAGGCTGCTTTGCTCTCCGCCAATATCCTAAGGAAAACCCCTTCGCCCAAAACCGCGTCATTTAGGGTGGAGAAGGGATGTTTGCCGTTGGGAACAATCGATCCAAGGTGGTCTGAAATCAACTCCGCCTGCTTTTCATCTGCCTCCGAAAAACGCACTAGCTCAATTGCTGCATCGGGTAGGATTTCAGAAAGATCTTCGCGCCAGAATCCGTTCACGAAAACCAGCCGACTGCCTGAAAGCTGCGGTAGATCAAGGCCGATCTCTTGCGCGCTTTCTGAACTTTCAGTAGCAGCGGTAAACGACTGCTTTAGTGCAAAGAGACTCGTGTACTTCCAGTCTTCTGTCTTGCGAGTCGGCAAATGGCTGTTTTTCCATGCGGCGCGACCGGCCAGACGACGAGCTTGAAGCCAGTCGGGTGCTGGCTTTTCTGCGCTTAATTGCGCTTCGAGTAAGTCAGCCATCAGGCCACCTCGCTCTCATCAAGCCAGCTATAGCCTTTTTCTTCGAGCTCCAGAGCCAGCGATTTGTCCCCTGACTTAATTATGCGACCATCCGCAAGCACATGCACAAAATCTGGCTGAATATAGTCAAGCAAGCGCTGATAGTGGGTCACCAGCAGGAAGGACCTAGGCTCACAACGCATGCCATTTACGCCGCTCGCGACCATCTGTAATGCATCGATGTCAAGACCGCTGTCCGTCTCATCCAAAATGCACAATCTAGGCTCCAGCAACATCATCTGCATGATTTCGTTGCGCTTTTTCTCCCCGCCCGAAAAACCTTCATTAACGCCCCGCTTCAGAAAGGCCTGATCCAAATCGACAGCGGCACAGGCTTCACGGGCTCGGCGCATGAAACTGACGGTGTCATAAGTCGCCGCACCCTGACTTTCGCGCACTGCATCCACCGATGCCTTTAGGAACTCCATGTTGCTGACCCCGGGGATTTCAACGGGGTATTGAAATGCCAGAAATAATCCTAGCTGGGCACGCTGTTCTGTGTCTAATTCCAGAAGATCCTTGCCAAGGAACTCAACGCTTCCCTGAGTAATTTCGTAACCGGGACGGCCAGAGAGCACATGTCCCAACGTGCTCTTGCCAGAACCATTAGGCCCCATTATGGCATGGACTTCACCTGCACGAATTTCGAGATTTAGCCCTTTAAGGATGTTCTTGCCCTCGACTTCAGCGTGCAAATCCTCGATGCTGAGCATGTCGTTCAGTCTCCCGATACAAAAATTCCAGTACAGCCGTTACTGATACGCACAAATGAACCGCTGGACTATCCTACTGACCCTTCAAGGCTGACTTCCAACAACTTTCCGGCTTCAACCGCGAACTCCATGGGTAGCTCCTTGAAAACCTCTTTGCAAAACCCGTTCACAATCATGGATACCGCTTTCTCAGGATCAAGTCCGCGCTGCTGGCACAAATAGAGCTGGTCATCGCTCACTTTGGAAGTGGTCGCTTCATGCTCAACCATGCCAGTGGGATTCTTGCTTTCGATGTAGGGAAAGGTATGCGCCGCACACTTATCTCCAATAAGCAGCGAGTCACACTGGGTATAATTACGCGCACCCTTCGCCGTAGGTCCAACCCGCACAAGACCTCGGTAAGCATTACTACTCTGACCAGCTGAAATCCCCTTGGAAATTATCGTAGATCGCGTGTTGTTCCCCAGATGAATCATCTTGGTACCGGTGTCCGCTTGCTGCAGATTATTCGTAAGCGCTACGGAGTAGAACTCACCGACGCTGTTATCGCCGCGCAAGATACAGCTTGGGTATTTCCAGGTCACCGCCGAACCAGTTTCTACTTGAGTCCAGGAAATCTTGGCGTTGGTATGCGCCAAGCCACGCTTGGTGACGAAATTGTAGATGCCACCCTTGCCTTCTGCATCTCCCGGGTACCAGTTTTGCACGGTCGAGTATTTAATCTCCGCATCATCCAGTGCGACCAGTTCAACTACCGCTGCATGCAGCTGATTCTCGTCACGCATTGGAGCAGTACACCCTTCCAGGTAACTAACATGGCTGCCCTCGTCGGCGATTATCAGAGTGCGCTCGAATTGTCCGGTATTAGCTTCATTTATCCGAAAGTAGGTAGAAAGTTCCATTGGGCACCGAACGCCTTTGGGGATATAGACAAAAGAACCATCGCTGAAAACGGCGCTGTTCAAGGCCGCATAGAAATTGTCTCTACGTGGCACGACACTGCCTAGGTGTTTTCGAACCAAATCGGGATGGTGCTGCACCGCTTCCGAAATGGAGCAGAACAACACTCCCGCTTCCGCCAGTTTTTCGCGAAAAGTTGTTGCCACAGAGACGGAATCAAACACTACATCCACCGCCACGCCGGCGAGCGCCTCTTGTTCATGCAAGGGAATGCCAAGTTTTTCGTAGGTCGCCAGAAGTTCCGGATCGACTTCATCGAGGCTTTTGGGGCGATCTTCCATGCTCTTTGGCTGGGAGTAATAAGAAATACTCTGAAAGTCGACTTCCGGGTAATTGACATGCGCCCAGTCGGGGCCCGACATCTCACGCCAAACTTTAAACGCATTTAGACGCCACTCGAGCAACCATTCCGGCTCGTCCTTTTTTGCTGAAATAAAACGGATGGTGTCTTCGGTCAGGCCAGGCGGCAGCGTGTCGGATTCAATGTTAGTGGTGAATCCAGCCGAGTAATCCTTGGCAATGGCTATGTCAATTTGTTCTTGCGACATTGTCTATTAAACTTCCTAGGGTTAATTGGCAACCAAGATTAGTGAGTACCGCCTACTAGCGTGAGGGGCACTGCCTCCTGATCTATCCGGCCAGGCTGGCGAGTATCCTGACTTTCTGAAATAGCTTTCACTTCCTGCCGGCGCATCAAATCTCCCAATGATATTTCAGCGAGAAAAGAGCGGATCTGTTCACTCAGATCCATCCATAAATGGTGGGTCAGACAGGTTTCCCCATTCTGGCAATCGCCGGCGCCACCGCAACGGGTTGCATCAGAGGTCTCATTGACGGCATCTATCACTTGGGCAACGCTGATTTCAGCGGCCTCACGACTTAAGTTGTAGCCACCACCGGGACCCCGGACACTCCTGACTAAGCCATGCTGGCGAAGCGCGCAAAATAATTGCTCAAGATAAGACAGAGAAATGTCCTGCCGTTGAGAAATCGCAGACAGTGGGGTTGGGCCCTCACGGTGATGCAGAGCGAGATCGAGCATCGAAGTCACAGCATAGCGTCCTTTCGCGGTCAGTCGCATAGGAATTCCTGAGTAAAATAATCGGGATTAAGAAAGTTTTCCATACCTGACTATTTAAGTCAAGAATACGCAGTTGGGCATAAATGGGATTAGTGGACAGTAAGCAGCGCGCAGCAGCAAGATACATAGCATGTTAGGTCAAGAAAGTGTGCCTGACTCTCATCCCAAATGGACCATAAGGTGTTATCCTCTTACGGTCTTAAAAAGAACAAAGGTCTGCCTTCAGCGATAAAAAACAGTTAAGAAGAACACTCTAATGCCGACCCCAGGATCTTCTGATAACCGCTCACCAGCAGAGAGCAGCAGCAGACGCGCCCCCTACCCATCCGAGCGCTATGCATGGTACGTGGTAATCATTCTAATGATTGTCTACGTCTTCTCATTCGTTGATCGCCAAATACTGTCATTGCTGGTTGATCCGATTAAGTCAGATCTGGGGCTTTCCGACACTCAGATCAGCTATCTAGGCGGTTTTACTTTCGCACTTTTTTACACTTTCTTTGGCATACCAATCGCGCGCTGGGCAGATAGCAAGAACCGAATCGTTTTGATTACTGTCGGTCTCGCTGTATGGAGTTTTTTTACAATGCTGTGCGGCACCGCGAGCCGGTTCTGGACGTTCGCTTTCTATCGCATGGGAGTTGGCGTGGGCGAGGCAACACTCTCACCGTCAGCCTACTCAATCATTACCGACATGTTCAGGCCAGAGCGCCTTGCTGTTGCAATCAGTCTCTATTCCGCAGGCATCTACATAGGTAGCGGCTTGGCCCAGGTCTTTGGGGGCATCGTAATTGGATTTGCCGTATCAGCGACAGAACTTACTGTGCCCTTTCTAGGCGCTGTAGAACCGTGGCAGTATGTCTTCTTCGCCGTGGGATTTCCTGGCCTACTCTTCACGCTAGCTCTTCTGACGATTAAAGAACCGGTGAGGCGCAATCGCAGCAAATTGGATCCAAGCAAGGTAATCCAGCCTCCGCCAATCAGCGAGGTAGTCGCTTACATCAGGGCTAACAGCAAGACTTTTCTATTTCACAATCTCGGCATCGCATTTACCTCTTTCGTGTCCTACGGCGCGGCTTACTGGGTACCTTCTTATCTAATCCGGGTTCATGAGCTTACCGCACAGGAAACAGGTATCTATTACGGCTGGATTGTGGTCATTTTCGGAACCGCAGGTATCGTGGTGGGTGGCTATCTCGCTGACGTACTTACACAACGCGGCAGGGCTGAAGCTAAGATGCAGGTCGCCATGTTAGGTGCGCTGCTGGGCGTCCCTTTCTCGGTGCTCTACCCATTGATGTCGACGCCCACCGCCGCGTTGTTGGCACTCTGCCCGGCCGCTTTTGCCGCCGCCATGCCTCTTGGCGTAGCCGCAGCTGCAATTCAACAAATCATGCCTGCGAATATGAGAGCTCAGGGCTCCGCACTTTATCTATTCGTAATTAACCTGATCGGGCTGGGACTCGGACCATCAGCGGTAGCCTGGTGCACTGACTATATTTTCCAAGACCCAAACAAGGTAAACCTGTCTCTGCTGTGGGTGGGGACCTTTTTCGGACTTGCGTCTGCCCTCCTCCTGTACTTTGGCAGCAACCATTATCGGGCTACGCTGGCCTATCTAGAGGCATACAATGAAAAGCATCTAATTTAACAACCTACTCGGTTGTCCAGAGTTGGTTTACCAATTTTGCTACATTATCCCGAGCCCAGCAGGAGCGTTTACTCATGCTATTGCATAACTTCCTGGAATTTTTCAGCCGCGAATATCCCGATCAATTGTTT
>MDTD01026178.1_pt1 | contig 28222 bp, 27 predicted proteins | sample 811221 | NCBI WGS metagenome assembly MDTD01 (sample SAMN05326646, study PRJNA326480) | marine metagenome | isolation source: seawater | place: Pacific Ocean: South West | collected 2011 | reverse complement strand
TTTTAATAAAGAAGTAATGCCTTTAACACAAAAAAAAATTCCAAAATCTTTATAATTTTATAAAGATATAATTAGATAAATAATTCAGAAAAATACTTTAATATTTTAAATTAATTTATTTTATTTCATAGTAATTAAAAAACTAAAACCTAATTTTTTAATCTTTTTATAAGAACTTTGATTTTCTTTTATTATATAAAGGTAACGATTATAAAATTTATCATCATAATTATAACTATAATTTATAAATGAATTATCTCCATACATTTTTGTTTCTTTATTGATTCTAATAAAATTCCTCGTTAAAAAAACCAGTGTTACCATCAAAATAATCACAATTGTTTTTTTATTGAATTCAATAAAATTTATTTTCAATCGGTCAAACCAAATACAAAAAGGTATAAAACATAAGATGGCAATTAAATGATAGCCTCCATATCTTAAAGCTGGATGTTTTAAAAACCATTCAATTAAGTAAACAAAAATAATTAATAAAAGAATTTTTAATTTAAAATAATTTGTTTTATTTTTTTCTTTTTTATTTTTTTTAAAAAAAATAAAAAAAATAATAATTAAAAAAAATAAACCTAAAAGGAAATCAGATACCTTGTTAAAAAAATAGTTATCTATCCAATTATGTAACCAATTAAAATTTTTTATATAATCTATTCTATTATCCACTACAAAGTTTGGGCTAGCACCTGATTTAGCCCATAATTCATACCAAATGTTAACTTTTTCGATAATATCTTTATTTATTGTCCAATAAATATTATCAAAACAAGTAAATGCTGCGGGGTAAATCAGACAACCTGAATTTATAAAATTATAAAGAATTGTTGTGAAGAAAAATAAAAAACAGTACAGAAATGTTTTTGTTTTTAATATCTTTAATATGTTAAATCTAAATATATCAATTAGAAAATATAAAATTAAAGGGATGTAGATGATATAATAAGTTTTAAGTGAAATTAATAAGGTTGAAAGAATACATGAAAAATAAATTTTATCATAAGACATTTTTTCATATCTTTGATGCTGAATATTAGTAAGTAGTAAAATTAAAAGAAATACAATTATCATCCCTGATCTGTCAGTTCCATGTTCAGCTAAACGATAAAAAAAAATATTTACAAACGAAAAAACTAATAAAGCAAAAAAATTTGCAAATTTGAAATTATCAAAACTATTTTTATCTCTGATATAATTCAAAAGAATAATATTTGAAAAACCTAAAAAATAAACTGGAGCTAAATGAAGGAGATTTATAGATATGCCAGGTAAATAAAAAAGTGAACTTAAAAAGAATAACGAGGAATGATTTCTAAAACCGTTATTTAATTGTCCAAGACCTAAAGGATGTTCAATTTGGGTTAATAAATAAGTATAAGGAAAGTGATAATACCCAAAATCATCATGATTTTTTTTCACATAAATAAATATTATCAAAAATAAAAAAATTATTATCAATTCATAAAAATTTTTACGTAATTTTTTTTCAAATTTTATAATTAAAATAAATAATGCTAATCCTACATATAGAATAGTCGTATTAAAAAAATAATCATGAACAAAAAATAATGAGGAAATATAGGAAAAGAATGTTAAAAAACTAATTCCAAGTAATCCATAAAAACCAAAGTTTTCAAATTTAAGATTTAAAATTCTTGATGCAACAAAACCATAGCCAATAAGACTAAATGCTAATAGTATATAGTAAATAAGAAACATTTTATTTTAGTCATTAAAGATCATAGTTTTGATATTTGTATTTAATTTAAATTTATATTTTCTTTTAAGTAAAGAATTGTCAGATAAAAGAGAGGTTGGATTTATATTATTTTTAATTATTATTTCTTTTTTGTAATACTTTGCAATTATTTTAGCTATATCTGATAATTTAGTTTTTTTTCCCGACGAAATATTGATAATACCAAGATAATTAATTTTAAGAAAATATAATATTATTTTTATGATATCTTTTATTGAAATAAAATCTCTAAAATGATTCAAATTTTTTAAAATAATTTTTCCCTTAGCTTTTTTTATCTTATTTTTTAAATCAGGAACTAAATAATTTTTTCTTTGATAATTATTAGTTGTGCTAAAAATTCTTCCAATACAAACCTTAGTACCATTTTTGTTCAGTTTACTAATTTCATTTTCTGCAAGAAATTTTGTTTTACCATAATAACTAATTGGTTTTATTTTTGCATTTTCACTGATTTTTTTATTTGAGGAAGAATAAACATGTGATGTTGAGGCAAAAAAGACCCAGTCTATTTTTTTTTTTTCTTTTATTATGACGTCTACAAGATTTTTAGTACCAAGTGTATTTATATTGAAGGCCTTTTTCCTGTTAGAATTAACTTCTTTGATTGGAACTATTGCCGCTAAATGTATCAAATAATTAAATTTTTTAGACTTCACCCATTTTAAAATTTGTTTTTTATCTGTGATGTCACCTTTAAATGGGTAAAAAATTACTTTTTTCTTATAGTTCTTTATTAAATTTCTTCCAATAGATCCAGTGTGTCCTGTAATACCACATGCTATTTTTTTTTTATTTTTTAACACAAGTTATTTCTTAAAAAAAAGGGATATCATTGCAAAAAGTATTAATAAACCATCTCTGAATGGATTTACTTTTTTTTTACCACCTATTCTTTTTCTTTCTTTGCTAGGTAGACATTTGTAAATTAATTTTGACCTGTGAGCCAATATTGGAAGTTCCACACAAATTCTAAAATCATCAAAATTAAGATTTAAATTTTTGACTTTCTTTGTATCTCCTAAAACATAAGTGTAAAGTATATCGTTAATTTTTAGATTAAAGAATATTTTGCCTAAAGTTGAAAAAAATTTATTCCCTACAAAAGTAATTAAATCATCATCTTCACTACCACCTTCTTTCATGTATCTTGAGGTAAAAATTAAATCATTATCTTTTGTATGTGAAAACATTTCTTCTAAATAACTTGGATTCATTGAACCATCGGCATTAATAATACAAAAATATTTAGTTTTTATAAAATTTATACCCTCAATTAAAGCACTTCCATAACCTTTATTATTTTGTTGCAATATCTCCAAATTTGAAAATTTTTTTAAAGAGTCTAAAGTTATTATATCATCTTTTTCCAAAACTATTAATATCTTAAACTTGTAAGACTCCAATTCTTTTAAAAAAATAGGTAAAGATTCTGACTCTTTCTTTGCAGGTATTAACAAAGTTAAGTTGTCATTCATATTAAATTTTTTATTAATATATATATTTAGTTTTCTTTATCTCTTGTTAATATTAAAATTAATATTTACAAGTTTTTTTCAAAACTTGAATAGTGATTAAATAAGCTATAATCTCTAATGTTTCTTTTTAATAATACTTTTTTTTGGTGAATTTTTTTATCATCTTCTTCTAGAAACTTTTTTAGATTTAAATTTAAAGATTTGGGATCATTATTTTCAAATAAATAACCAGCATTACCATTTTTAAGTATTTCTTTAGGACCATTTGGGCAATTTGAAGATATAACAGACAAATTAGATAATCCAGCTTCAACTAATACAAAACCTGGATCTTCCCACAAAGAAGTAAGAATAAAAATTTTACTTTTTTTTAAGTATTTATGAATATTTCTGATATAACCCTTAATATAAATTTTTTTTTCTAAATTATAAGATTTTATTCTTTTTTCTAAATCTGATCTTAGTTCACCTTCACCAAATATAAAAACTTTAAATCCCTCATATAATTTTGGATCTAAATTAATTGCGTCAATTATAAGACTAAAATTTTTTTGTTTAGTTATTCTGCCTACTAAAATTATATTATCTTCTTCAAAATCTTTATCTGTAATTTTTTCTAAGTTTTCTTTTTTTATTTCTTTCAAGTAAAAAACTGGATCTTTAATAAGAAATAATTTTTTCTTATTAAATATTTTGTTCTTAATTAAATATTCCTTTGTTGCCTCAGTTGGACAAAATATTTTATAGATATTTTTTGAGCATAATTTCCAAATTATTAATCTAAAAAAGTTAAAGTTTGGTTTCCCGGAAATCCTTAATATAAGTTTTGTTTTAAATCTAAAAATTGAAAATAAAATTAATGGAAGAGAAACTATTAGATGTACAATTAAAAAATCAGGTTTTGATTTCTCGATTATTTTTTTTAATTTCAAAAATGAATAAAAGAAAATTATAATATAAGATAATCTACTTCTAATAAAACCATATTTAGGTAAAAATCTTAATATGTTATTACCTATATTCTTAAATATTAAATTATTTTTTTTATTGATTAAAAAATCCCATTCACCAACATTATTTAATATGAACGCTTCAAAGTTTTTAGAATATTTATTTATTCCAAATGCAGAATTATATATAGCTTTAACAGTAGCAATATTATTATCTATAAATGGTCCCCAGTAGTATATTTTTTTCATCTAATAATTTTTTTTTGCTGGATTAAACAACCAACAACCATAGCATAATTTATCCAAAATATTGTTGCATTATATGAACTAAAAAAACTACCAGATGGTATTAGTGGGATAAAAAATATCAAAATATATAATAATGCAAATTTATTTAATATGGATTTATTCTTTATTTTTAAGAAATTAAAAATGATTAAAAATAAATTACCTATAATTAAAAAATATCCTACAATTCCCAATTCTGATAAAATTTCAAAATGTGTTTGATGTGGATGAGTTGTTGCTGCGGATAAATCTTTATAATTGTTATATTCCTCTTTGTGACTTTCATACCTAAAATTTTTAATACCAATACCAAATAAAATATTTTTCTGAAAAATATTATAAGCAACAATATAATGTTTAAAATGTCTTTGATTATCAATTATTTTATCTAATTTTAACGGATCTTTTTTATCATAATTCAATAAATGAAAAATGTCATATGATTTTATCTTTGAATAAAAAGTAGTGTTAAAATTTTTTGGATAAAATTTAATTAATAAAATTATTAAACTTGAAAGTAAAATTAAATTAATCAAAAATTTTTTTTTATTTTCTAAAGAAAAAATAAAAAAAATAATTAAAAATAGAAAAAAAAATTTAATAAAATTAGCTCTCTCACCTATGATTAAACTTATAAATAAAAAAAAAGTAAAAAAAATGAAAAAAAAATAATCGTTTTTAAATTTTTCATAAATTAAACTTAGTGTAAATATTATAAATCCAAAATAAAATCCACCAATCCTTAATTCATCACTTGTAAAGCTTGCAAGTCTACCAGAGTAATTTGATTGAAAACCTAAAATATTTTTTCCGTTAAAATATTCAATTAATAAATCAATTGTAACAATCAATAAAATTAATGACCACATATTAATAATAAACTCACTATAAATTTTAGACTTTGAAAAAAAATACTCGCTTAGGACAATTACTAAAATAATATATCTAATAAATCCAACCGATCTAATAAAACTATCCAAATTTTGCGCTATAAATACTGAGTTAAATAATAAATAAAAATAAATTATTAATAAATAACAGATATATTTATTCTTAAAAAAAAACATAATTTCTTTTCTTTTTTCAATAGTAAATATTAAGCAAATTAAAATTATTAAAAAATTTGACACTAATGTGCCAACTAATAAAGAAATTGGAAAAATTGAAATAATTATAAGATTTAATTTTTCTAGACTCAGATTTTTAAAAGATAAAATGTTATTATTAGACATTAAGAAAATGAGTAATAATATATATATAAATATAAATAAAATTCAAACGTTTCTAGAAAAAGTTATTAAATATATATATAGATTGATTTTATGAGAAAATTCTAATCACTTTATTTCTAAATAAATTTAAAATTTTAAGAAAAAATAGAAAAGCTAAATAAATTATATTTTGTCCATTTTTAAATCTAACCTTCATTTCATAGAAATAAAATTTTAACAAAGAAACTCTTGACGACATACCGTGCATATTGAATTTTGAAATAATCTCTTTTTTTTTTGTACTCATACCTTTCATTTTTTTTTTTATTATCATCCGATAAAAAAGATCATAATCTGAGCAATAATCAAAATTTGTATCGTATAATCCTACTTCTTTCTGTTTATCCGATTTTATAAAAAAGCTTCCAGAATGAGATGGATAAATGTTTAATCTATAAAAAATTTTTTCTGGTTCATACTGATAAAAAATCTTATTCTTTTTAACTGCACCAAAAAGAAAATCTATATTAAATTTTGCAAAATATTTATTAGCTATTTTTAATGAATGTTTTAAAAGGAGGTCACCTGAGTTTAAAATAAAAATTATTTCACCTTTAGATTTTTTTATTCCTTTATTTATACCATCCCATAAATTTTTATCTTTTTCTGATATGAATTTGCAAATTTTTTTTTTGTACTTTTTTACTACTTTTACTGTTCCATCATTCGATTTACCATCTATTATGATATACTCATAGTTTTTAAATGACTGATTAAGGACACTTTTAATTGTGTTTTCTATATTTTTAACATCATTTTTTACTACTGTAATTATACTAAATCTAATTTTTTTATTCATTTAAAATTCAATTTTAATAATATCTAAAAAAAACTTTTAAAAATTTATAATTACTTATACATATAATGACATAAAAACTCATGAAAATTTTAATAACTGGTTGCTGTGGTTTTATTGGATTTAATATATCTAAATATTTACTGGACAAAGGTTTTAAAATTATTGGTGTAGATAATCTAAATGATTATTATAATGTTAAAATAAAAAAAGAAAGACTAAAAGAAATAAGAAAATACAAAAATTTTAAATTTAATAAACTTGATATTTCAAATAACAAACAACTTAAAAAAATATTTGTCAAAAATAAGATTAATACTGTAATAAACTTGGCTGCTCAAGCAGGAGTTAGATACTCAATTGATAATCCAAGAAAATATCTTTTGAGTAATACAGTTGGTTTTTACAATATTCTCGAAAACTCAAGAATCAAATCAATCAAAAATTTAATTTTTGCCTCATCTAGTTCAGTTTATGGTGATAAGTCAAAGTTTCCAATAAAGGAAACTGATAACTTAAACCCCAAAAATTTTTATGGCCTAACTAAAAAGAATAATGAAGAAATGGCCGAAACATACTCTAACCTTTATAAAATGAATATATGTGGTCTAAGATTTTTTACTGTATATGGAGAATGGGGCAGGCCGGATATGTTTATGTTAAAATATATAAATTCAAAAAAAAAATTTAATCTTTTCAATAAAGGTGAACATTATAGAGATTTTACATATATTAAAGATGTTAATTTAATATTTTATAAGTTGTTAAAAAAAAGATTAAAAGGGTACAATATTTTTAATGTTTGTAGTAACAACCCAATAAAAATTACAAAAATTATCGAAAAGATAAATTCATACCTTGATAAAAAGAATATGAAAATAAATAAATTAGGACTTCAAAGAGCAGATGTTATCAAGACACACGGAGATAATAAAAGAATTAAAAAAACTTTAAAATTTAGGGACTTTACCTCAATTGATGATGGTATTTTAAGTTTAATTGATTGGTATAAATCAAAAATTTAGCCTCAAGAAAAAATTTTTTTCATTAACCAAAATAATTAAAAAAATCTAAATATCTGTCTTTTCTTAAAATATAATTACTTAAAAATCTATTTTTTAAGTCAGTATGATTTACCAAAGGAACAATTAAATCATAATTGTTAATTTTAGATATCTTTTGATATATTTTAAATTTTTGGGCGGAATTTTTATCTATAACTGTATCAAAAGCAAAAATTTTATTTTTGAACTTTTTTTTCAGTTTAAGATAAATTTGCAAAGCCAATGAATTCCTTAGGTCTGCAACATTAGCTTTATAGCTTACCCCCAAAATAAGTATTTTTTTAATTTTTTTAGAATTAATTTGGTTTTTTATCTCATCTTCAACATAATCACTTAATTGATCATTAACTAAACGTCCTGATAACATAAATTTGGCGTTGTAATTATTTTTTTTTGCCAAATGGTAAAGGTAAAAAGGATCAACTGGTAAACAGTGTCCACCAACTAAACCTGGTGAAAAACTCAAAAAATTCCATTTAGTCTTTGCAAGTTTAATCACTTCAATAAAATCTAACTTAAGTTTTTTACAAACCATAAGAATTTCATTCATAAATGCAATATTTATATCTCTTTGAATATTTTCTATTACTTTTGACATTTCAGCATTTTCTACAGAATTTGATAAAATTATATTTTTTGTTATAGATTTATAAACATCTAGAACAGCTTTTTTTACCTTTAATGATTTACTATCAAAAGCAACAATTTTTTTAATTGTTTTAACAGTATTGATTTTATCTCCTGGATTAATTCTCTCTGGACTATATCCAAGGTGTATTTTCTTGTCTCCAAAAAATTTGATTTTTAGTGAACGTGTTAATCCTGGAAAAACAGTCGACTCAAAAAAAATAATATCTTCATTATTTATAACTTTTTTTAATAAATTACATGCATTATATAAAGGTCTGAGATCAGGTTTTTTATTTTTAAAAACTGGTGTTGGAACAGAAATAATATAAAAGTTACATTTCTTTAATTCATTATAATCATTTGAATACTTAGATTTTTTTTTTAATTTTAATTCATGCTTTTTGAATTCTTTATTTCTATCTATATAATTATTTAATTCACGAATTCTCTCAGAATTTATATCAAAGCCAACTGTTTCAAATTTATTTTTAATACATAAAAAAATTGGTAAACCAACATAACCTAAACCAATTACACCAACATTAATTTTTTTTTCTTCTTTTTTATTAATTAATTTTTTCATCAATTAGATTATTAATTTGTTTTCTTTTTTAGAAAGAAAATTATATAAAGAAAAATTATGAAAAAAAACTTAATAATTGCATGCGATGGAGAAGCTGCAAGCGGCAAAAGTACAGGTGCCAAAATGATTTCAAGAAAATACAAATTACTTCTTATCAACTCAGGATTGTTATACCGATATGCAAGCAAACAAATTCTTAAGCATAAGCCTAAAGATGTAGTGACCTTTCTCAAAAAAAAATTTTCTAAAATATCATATAAAAAAATTTCTTCTCAAAATTTACATTCAGAGGAAATAAGTAGATATGTTGGATATCTAGCTCAAAACAAAAAGGTTAGGCTAATCATTAATAAAATCCAAAAAGATATTATTAAAAAAAATAAAAATATCTGTGTTGAGGGAAGAGACATTGCAAGTAAGATACTTAATAAAAAACCCAAATATGATATTGCTTTTTATTTTAAATGTAAGATTGAAATCGCAAGTTATAGAAGATGGGTTGATTTAAAAAAGAAAATTCCTTTAAAAGAAGTTAAAAAATCACTCAAATTAAGAACAAAATTAGATAAAGAGAGAATTCACAGTCCTCTAACAAAAGTTAAAGATGCAATTTTAATAGAAACTCACAAATTAAATAAAAAAGAAATGTTAAAAAAAATGTCTTCTGAGATTAATAAAAAATTATTTTACCAACCTAATATTGATAAACTAATTGATAAAAAATATATGCATAAAATTTAAAAATTATTAATTTATGATTAAATTATCTAATATTTTACCTTTAGCTGTTTTTTTCAAATGGACTTCACCTAAGTGACAAACAACTGATCCAGTAATATCGGCTCTTGATTGATATAAAATAATATTATTTTTTTTAGTTTTTATCTTTTTGTTTACCAAAGTACACAAGTTTGGTTGATGGTAATTATCATAATTTAAAAAATTTTTCATTTTTTTTAGGAAAATTTTTTTATTAATTTTAACAGCATAACTAAAGTCGTTATAATTTTTTAAAACTTCATAGAGTGAACATATAGCATGATAAGGACCAGTCATTTTTTTTTCTAAGTGATTTGCTAAATTAAAATTGAAAGATTTAATATCATTATTTGGATTATCATTGAAACAAACAAAAGCACCACCAGTTAAGCCAAACAAACCTTTGCAAGAGCTAAAGCCAATTACATTTGCAAGATTATGATCTTGCTCCAAACCTATTGATGCTGTTGCATCTAGTGCTAGTTTAGCTTTAAATTTTTTTTTAAATTTATATAAATCTCTTATTGGAATTCTAAAACCAATACTAGTTTCAACAGGACAACCAATCATCCAATCAAAATTTTCAGTAATGTTATCTAATTCCTCAAATTTGATATATTTTATTTTTTTAATATAATTAAATTGATGTTTGCTAGTTTTACACATATAGTTTAATCTATCAGAATAGACACCAGTCTTTATAATTAGAACTTTTCCATACAAAAAATTAGAAATCATAACTTCTAAAGCAAAACTAGCTGCACCCTGAAGTCTTGCTATTTTTTTTTGTCCACTAATATTTAGTATTCTTTTTAAAACCTCTTTTTCAATTTTCTCGTAATTTTGATCACCTCTTCCAAAACACGGTTCTAAAGAAGAGATATTTTCTGTTAGCAAACTCGCAGGTCCAGGAGTAAAAAGTTTTTTTTTAGAGTTTTGGTTCTGTACAAATTTAAAAATTGTTTTTTTCATTTATTTAAAATTTTTCATAAAAATATTTTTTAAATAGACCATAGTTTCTTTTGGTCTGGAAATATCTTTTCTATGGCCTTTTGCACATAAAATTTCAATAAAATAGTTTCTATTAGATTTTAATGATTTTTTAATATTTGATAATACTTCTTTTTCATTTTTACAAATTACAGAATTTTTATATCCAAGAATTTTTGCTAACTCATAAAATTTTACGTGTTTAGCAGCATTATCGTGGCCACCAACAGACTCATGGCTAAAATTGTTAAAAACAATATGCACAAGATTATTTAATTTTTTGCTGGTGGATAAAGACCCCATATGCATTGTTAAAGCACCATCTCCATCGAAACAAAAGATTTTTTTTTTTTGAACTTTTTGCCATTCCTTGTGCAATAGATATAGCATGTCCCATGCCACCTACACACATAAAATGATTGATATTATTTATTTTTGTTTTATTTTCATAAATTTCTCGAGAAATAATTCCTGTAGTAGAAATTATATTAGACTTATTAGGTAGTTTTTTAAGTATTATTTTTAACAATTTTTCTCTAAGTGGAAAAATTTTTTTTTCAGATTTTTTAAATTTTATATCTTCAAAAGTATTTCTTTTTATAAGTAAAGCTACTGGTTTTTTATTTTTGTTCGCATAATTTTTTAAAAATTTTATATCTTTTTTATATTTACTTGAACTACTTAGTATTTTGTATTTAATACCTAAATTTTTCAAAAATTGGGGAGTTACTTTACCTTGAGTTCTGTGTTGGGGTTCATCTATAAATTTTGCATCCTTTTCACCTCTCCAACCAATTATAAGAAATAACGGTATACTGTAAACTTTATGGTCAGCTAAAGATATCAATGGATTTATGGAATTTCCAAGACCCGAGTTTTGCATATATATAATTGGAATTTTTTTAGTAGACAAGTGATAACCTATGCCAAGACCAATTGCAGAGCCCTCATTAGCTGATACTAAATGGTTCTTTTTAAACGTATGTTCAAAATTAAAACAAAGATTTTTAAATAATGAGTCAGGTACTCCAGCACTGAATGTTAATTTATTTTTGATAAGTTCTTTTACAAAATCATCAATATTTATCATTAATTATTTTGTTCCTGGGATTAATTCTAACATTTCTTTAATACTTAACAAGGATTTTTCAATTTCAAATGATCGTCCATTTTTTAAAATACCTAAAGCAGCTTTATACATTGCGGGATAAGAAGCTCGAAGAAGATGATTAGCATAAATAACCACGTTAAAGCCACTGTTAATAAGATCTGTTTCTCTAATTTTATTATAACTAGACGGAACTGCCACTAACGGAACATTGGGATATTTTTTTTTAAAAATATCGGCAAATTTCAATACTTCTTTTGGAGAGTTCTGTTTACTATGTATCATAATGGCATCTGTGCCTGCATTCAAATAAGCGCTTGCTCTTTTATATGCATCAGAAAGAGGTTTATTCAATATCAAACTTTCTATTCTTGAGATAATCATAAAATCAGGATCACTTACTTTTTTTCCAATGCTAATTTTTTTTGCAAAAGAATTTATACTTTCTTGCTCTTGTTTAACCTCTGTACCAAATAAAGAATTCTTTTTTAGTCCCTTTTTATCCTCAACAATCAGCGCTGAAATACCATATCTCTGAATTGTTTTAACATTAATTTCAAAATGTTCTGGTTTACCACCTGTATCAACATCAATAATCAAAGGTTTAGATGTAACATCGAAAATTTCATTTATGTTAGATAATCTTTGATTTATCTCAATAACTTCAATATCAGGTTTGCCCCGCAATGCTGAATCAGTCAATGAACTTGACCAAAAGCCATCGAAACTTATTTTTTCTCCACTTTTTTTTTCAATGAAAATTTTTTCTGAAATTAATGCTGATAAAGGACTATGTGCTTCAATTATCCTACAAAATTTTCCATTATCTATCATTCTCTTTAAAGATGACATCCTATTATTTGGAAGCATATTTTGTTGAAACATTCTTTCGTTTAATCCCGAGCTAGAGATATTTTTTGTATAAGGGATTTCTATTAATTTTGTACCTAATTTTTTGAGAGTTTCTAAAGTTTTTGCCCTTAATTTTGGTTCATTAAATTTCCAATCATCTCCGTGAAGCATAAAATCTGGTTTGATCTTTTTTAAATTATTACAATATTCCCATTCTTTTTGTGGTATAATCTTTTTTATACCATTTATACTCTGTAAAATTTTTTTCCTATTTTCGTAAGAAATTAAGGGTAATTGTTTGTTGGTATTAATTGCTTTATCTGTATAAAGGCCTACGATTAAGTCTCCAAATTTTTTTGCTTTATTAATTAGATTTATATGTCCGTGATGCAAAATATCTATTGATAAACCAATATAAACTTTTTTATTTTTTATTTTTTTCATAATTAATCGCTGCTCTTTTTCTTATCATTGAACTACTAATATTTTTTGTTCTATTAAAATAAATCGATCTGACCTTAAATTTTCTATTTTTATAATCACTTCCATTTATAACTAAATCTATATTATTCTTTTTAATAAATTTATCATTAATAATATAATTTGAAGGTATAACTTTATTAACATATTTAATAGATCTTAGTATTTCAGACCTTTGTTTAAATTTAATTTCTGGATTGAAATTTTTAAATTTCTTTAAATCACTGTCAGTAGTTAAGCCAACTATTACTTTTCCATATCTGCTTGCTTTTTTTAATAATCTTATGTGACCATGATGAATAATTGAAGCTGACATATCTACTAAAACTCTTTTTAATTTATTCATTTTAAGTAACTATTAATTCTTTTTTAATTATATCTATAATCTTTTTTAAGTCTTTTTTTTCACTTTTTTTAGAAATTTGAAGAACAATTGATTTTTTTTTGATTTCTTTGCATATTTGCCCGATAATCTGGTTATTTTTAGAGTAAAATTTAAGTTCATTCTGAGTATATTTAAATCCTTTTTTTCTTTTTTTGTTTCTTGCCAAATTAATTTTTTTTTTTGATATAACATTAATAAGAAAATTCGTTTTTGGCATGATATTTATAAAATTTTTTACCTCTTTTTTTTCAGATCGATAATTAAGAGCATTAATATAATATACTGTTCTATATGCAAACCCCTCCGAATTTATCGTCCTTTTTTTTGTTAACTCATAATACATTCTTAAAGATGATTCATTTATGAACCAATAAAAATGACTTCTTGTCTTACTTAAAGAAAAATTAGATTTTGTGAAAATATTAAGTACTTTTATTGAGTATTTAAAATATTTGAAAATAAACAAAATTAAAAAAAAAAATTTCTCAAACTTATTTAAATAATTAAAATTGTTACTAATTAAATTTTCTTTTTTAAGAGAACTTCTTATTTTGTTAAAATAAAAAGATTTTCCACTTGAGGGCATACCAATTAATTCAATACAAAGTCTTTTCATATAAATAATTATTTCTTTTTTTTAAACTTTTATAAATCCACTTTTAAAAGTTATAACTTCATCACATTTTTTAATTACGTTAGGGTTGTGTGAGATTAAGATTACAGTTAGCTCATTAAGAGATAAAATTTTTTCAATAATTTTTTCCTCTGTTTTCTGATCTAATGAACTTGTAGGTTCGTCTAAAATTAAAATCTCTGGATTTAGATACAATGCTCTTGCAATGCCAATCCGTTGAAGTTGTCCTCCTGATATTCGGGCACCTTCATGACCTATTGTAGTTTCCAAATTTTGAGGTAGTTGCTTTATAAATTCATCAATTCCAGAAATTTCTATAACTTGCTCAAGTCTCTTAACATCAATTTCTCTCTCATTTATGCCAAAACATATGTTTTTCTTAATTGTGTCGTCCAATAAATGAACAGTTTGAGGAACATAGCCTATATTTTTTTGCCAGGCAGTTAAATTTTGGTGAATCTCTTTTCCATCTATCATGATTTCACCACTCTTTGGTTTTATTAAACCGGTCAATAAAGCAATAAACGTTGACTTGCCTGATCCAGTAGGACCTTGAATACCTAACTTGCAATTTTTTTTTATTTTAAAATTTAAATCTTTGAGACCGTTTTTTTTGGAATGAGGATAAGTAAAGTTTACATTTGCAAATTCAATTTCTTTTTTAAAGCTTAGTTTTTTTTGATTATAATTTTTTGAACTAATTGAAATATCTTTTAAATTTTTTTGATGAATTTTAAAAATGTTAAAAATATTTGTTAAAGAAACATGATGAAATTTATATTGATTTATACCTACTAAAATAATTCCTACTGATGGTATAAATCTTACCAAAGATACTACTAACAATGTAAGCAAAGGTAAAATTGACTCAAATGTTTCATTTTTTTGAAAAAGAAATAAGATTATCAATGAAATTGTCAAAACACTAAACAGCTCTAAAATAATTCTTGGTGTTTTTCTAATAAAACTAGCTATCATTTCTTGATGTGCTGATCTAAAGTTTTGTAAATCAAAATTATTTTTTATTAGTTCATAATTTCCAATCATTTTGATAAATCTTATTAATGAAAAACTTTCTTGTAAATTTTTAAGAATTAAGATTCTTGATTTTTTTGCTATTTCACCTCTTTTCTTAAGAGTTTTTTTAAAGTAAGTAAGAAAAAAAATAACCGGAAGACTAAAAATTGATATTGTTATTATTAAAACAAATGAGTTGCTAAAAAGTAAGATTGTAATAATGGCTAAAATTAAAATTAATTCTTTTACAATATTTAAAAAGCTAAAAATAACTGAAGTTGACCTTTTAACATCGTCAATATTTTGAATTAATTTTGATGGGTTATTTTGTATATGAAATAAAAAACTCTCATTTAAATAAAATGAATAAATTTTACCAGAATGTTCTAAATTTATTTTTTTGACCAAGTTTAATTCAAAATAATTGTAAAAAAGATGATAAATTGCTTTAATCAAAAATATGAAAAAAATAATGATTACTCCATATAATGCTCTATCAGATATTGACATATCTAATATAAAGCTTTCTAAATTTTTGTTTTCTACATATTCAAAAATTTTTGAAGGATCAATAATACTTAATAAATATATCGGCAAAGCACCTAATGAAACTGTCTCTAAAAAAATTAATGGAAAAGAAGATAATATAAGTAAAGCTAATCTTATTTTTTGACCTTTACTTAAAATAGTAAATATTTTTTTAAACATAATAATTTTTAAAATAATTCTTGATTTTTATTAAAAAGTTCTCATTTTTAGTTTCTCTTTTTTTTATATTTGAAACTAAATCTACATTATTTATTACTTTATGAATTAAATACACTATTATATTTGCTGAATATCTAATGTTTGAAAAATGTAAAAATTTTTGTTTATTAATTTTATTTTTTACTTTAATCTTATTTTTTAATATCCATGAAACTTTTTTTGGTAAATTTTCTATTGTACAATTTAAATAAGCATGTTTTGACGGTTTAATTGGTCTAGGTTTATTTGTATTATTTGTTCTCATAACCCATTCATTAGGAATAATTGTAGGAACTCCAAATAGCATTCCTTCGTACATTACGCTTGACTCATCCGTTATCAAAATATCAGCTAAAGCCAAATACAAAAAAATATTAGATTTAGGCGAGAATACAAAAACGTCTTTATATTCTTTTTTTGAAATCATATTCATTTTAGTAATATTCTTATATATGTCTGAATAAGATCTATCCTCTTTGGATGCCCAATGTTTAACAACTAGATTCAAATTTAATTTTTTAGCCAAGTTAAGAATATCTAATTGCTTATTATCTGTTTCAAATGAAGGGGCGTACAAAATCGTTTTTTTTTTGAAATTCAATTTTTTTTTAATTTCTTTTACTTTTTTTTTGAAAGACACCGAATATATATTATCTGATTTTGGCCATCCAACTTCAAATACACCTTTTTTTGGATTTGCTTCAAATTTATGAGAGGAAGTTTTCCAAAGTTTCACCCATGCCTTACCTGGTAAAAGACCAATGTCATAAAAATCCCATCTTGTTTTTTTCCACGCGTTCGGCCAACTTGCTCTACCCTGATCCATCCCATGTAAAGTGACTACTGAAAATCTGGCATTATTTTTAATATTTTGATCATGATTATAAAATCCTATTTCAACCTTTTTTTTTAAATTTCTTGAATATGAAGTTTTATAACCTTTTGCATTGAATTTTTTTTTTAAATTCAACCAAGTATTTTTTTCAATATGGTCAGTGTAAAAAAAAGTGATTTCTTTTTTAATTTTCTTATTTTTCAATTTTCATCCTAGAGATTTCTCAATATTTTTTAAATATATATTTAATTCTAATTTAAGTATTCTAAAAAATTATTTATAAATTAGAATTAATGACTACATACTTATATAGTTATAATTGGTTTATTATCTATAATTCATTAAGTAATCTTTTTAAACTTTACATGCATTAATCTATAAAACAATAACAAGAAATTTATAAATTTTTTTTTATTTTTATATTTTTCATTTCCAAAAAAAATGTATTTATCTAGTTTACTTGACATGTCTGATTTTTTTAGAGTTTTTAAATATTGAAACTTATTGTCAATATTGTGACTTAAAACTCTGCTAGAATCGGGTGTTTGATAAGAAATTCTGAACATAATTCTATAGTTTTTTTTACATTTGCCCCCTCTATGATAAATTCTAAAACTATCAATCAATAAAACATCGCCTAAATCCCCTATAAAGCTCCTAATTTTTTTCTCGTCAAAATATTTCTCAAAATCTACTGTCTTTATTTTATTCCTCTCCTTTGGAAGTGCATCTTCTATATGCTCTGGTACTCTTTCAAAAACTCCTAATTCATTTTTTTTATCTAAAAATTGCATTGCGCCATTATCATTATCTAACTTACAAATTGGCATAAAAAAATCTAAACTTTTAAATCCAAAATCATCCTTATGCCACAACATTGCAGCTCTTTCTTTTTGATAATCTTTTGGAAAATTTACATATAAAGAAATTTTAGATATAGTAGGCATAACTCCTAAATAATTAGCAGCTATAGATAAATTTCTTTTTGATTTTGCGAATTCAACAATCTCTTTTTTGATACTTATATTTAAATCCTCATAAATGCTAAAAAAATAATCGTTATTTTTTAGTGTTTGATAGTTTTTATTTAAATCCTCAATCTTTTTTAAAATCAAATTATGATCTACTTGTTTAGAAATTTTATTTGCAAAATCAAAAAAAGTTTTGTCATTTTTTATTATTGCACAAGGTTTATCTTCATCTATATGAATAATATGATTTTTATCATTTTCTTTTTTGAATTCCGAAAACAGATACTTTCCCTCAGAATTGATCAAGTTTAACCATATAATTTTATAAAATGGATAGATTAATTTGGTTAATATTATATGCCAAAAAACTGTATTTTTAAATTTACTTATGATTCTGATAACTTTCATTTTAAATTATAATCATTCAAAAATAGTTAATTTAATAAATCATTTTTTTTTTTATTGCTGTACTAATATCTAAATCTGAATTAATCCTCTTTCCAATAATTGTTTTAAGATTGTCAGCAGACAACTCATCAGCCAAGCAAGGTCTTAGAAGTTTAATATGTTCCCTTCGCAATATTTGACCTTTAGTTAATTTTTGAGATGATTTAATTCCTCTCTTCATTGAAAAGTATTGATCTTTTTCTTCGTCATAAATCTTTTTTATAGGTTTACCAATGATTTTTTCCATTAATTGAATTTTACTAGTCATTTTTTTAAAATCTATGGGATCCATTGCAAAACCATGGTCTGGACCTGAGAGTTTTTTATTATCTGTAAAATGTTTTTCAATCATGCATCCTCCCATTGCTACAGTACCTGTTGCAACTATATCTCCTGGTGTATGATCAGAGTAGCCAACCAGGCATTTAAACTTTTTTCTAAACATATCTAAAACTTTTAAATTAATATTGTTAAATGAAGCTGGGTAGTTAGTAATACATTGCATCAATATTATTTTATTATTTCCAGTTTTTCTAATTGTTTTTATCGCATTTGAAATTTGACTCATATTACTTGCTCCAGTTGCTAATATTATAGGTTTATTTTTTTTTGCAATATATTCAATATTTTCAAGCCAAGTTAAATCCCCTGAACCTATTTTAAAAATGTTTACTCCTAATTTATCTAAATAATCAACTGAAGCTTTATCATATGGAGCCGAAAAAAATTCGATCTTTTTTTTCTTGCAGTAATTAAATACTTTTTGATGAAATTTTTTAGGAAATTCAGCTTTCTTGTATACCTCAAAAACAGATTTTTTCCATCTCGATTGATATCCAATTTTTAATTTTTTAAAACAATTATCATTTACTAATTCTTCAGCTGTAAAAGATTGAAATTTGACAGCATCAGCTCCTGCTTTTTTAGCAAGATCTATTAATTTGTAAGCTTTTCTTAAAGAGTTATCGAAATTCGAACCAATTTCTGCAATAGTATAAAAGGGCATTCCATCTCCAACAAATTTCTTTCCAATCTTTATTTTCATCTTTTACATATTCTTTAGTATAGTTAGTATTAAGCTTCTCATTATTTTTAAGTTTGATTTAATTGAACCACCTATTCTCGGGGAATCAAATCTTTTTTTAACTCTAATTGGCACACTGATTATTTTATATTTTTTTTTATACGAGTTAAATAAAATTTCTGAAGTTAAACTGTTGTATTTATCAAAATAACCGATTTTTTTGATTATATCATATCTAAATGCTTTAAACCCATTAATAGGATCAGCCACATTAATCTTATAATTTGAGTAAAGCGAAAAAAGATACTCTGAAAATCTTGGAAAATTTTTTCTCTCTCCAACAACAATATCAGCTTTTTTATTCTTAATTAAATATAAAAATTTTGGTATTTGATTGTATGGATGCTGATCATCTGCATCAAAAGTTATTATAAATTTATAATTTAAAATTCCAGCTTTTCTTATTCCCTTATCTATTGATTTGTCAGGACCAAGATTTTTTTTATTTTTTAAAACAATAGCTTTTAGTTTCTTAGAAATTTCATAAGTACTATCTTTAGATGCATCATCAATTATTATTACGTTGTTTACATATCTTCTTAAGTTAAAAATAACTTTTCTAATTGTTTTTTCTTCGTTAAAAGCTGGTACTATAGCTATTGTTTTATTTTTCATTTTTTAATTTAATTAAACTCTTTTTTATTGGTTCAATTTTAATACCACTAATTTTTTTTATTTTAGAATTATCTATTGATGTATCTAAGTTTTTTTTTATAAAATTATCCTTTTGAAAATATTTTTTTTTGATAATTAATTTTGAATTTAAATTGAATATCTGACTTACTAAAATTGCAAATTTGTATCTAGAAATTTTTTTATTTGATGAAATATTAAATACTCCTTTTTTATTTTTTTCTATCAAAGTTTTTAAAATTTCACAAAAATTTACTACATTTAACGGGGTGCTAAACATGTTCTCATAACAATCTATTCTTTGATTTTTTTTAAGTTTATATAAAATTTGTTCAAAAAAATTTTTTTTTGTTAGTGAATAACCAAAAAATCTACCTCTTAATATCAAATAATTTGAATAATTTTTTGCTAAATGCTTCTCACAAATTATTTTCAAATAAGTGTAATAGTTTCTATATCCTAATTTTGAAGTTTCTGAATTATTCTTATTTTCTTCGTTATAAACAGCGTCAGTTGACATATGAACAAATTTACAATTGTATTTTTTTGAAACTTTTAACGCCCTTTTAAAACTATCAAAAATTACTTTTTTACATTTGATTTTATTTTTTTCACATTTTTCTATTTCTGAAATTGCCAAAAAGTTGAATACATAATCAGGTCTAAAATTATAGATCAATTTTTCTAAATTTTTAAAAGTTTTATTTATACTTAGCTTTATAAAACGAATATTTTTTAAGAATGATGTATTTGGTTTATTACGATTATAGCTTGCTAAAATTTCATATTCCTCATTAAATCTATGAATAAAATTTAGGCCTAAAAGACCACTGCCACCAAGAATTAAAATTTTTTTTTTCAAGATTTTACTAAAATCCTTATTGATATTAAATACTTATAACATATACATTTTATAAGTATTAAAAAAAATGAATTATTTAAAAAATAAAAGAATATTAGTTACCGGAGGAACAGGTTCTTTCGGATCAAATTTTGTAAAAGAAATTATTAAAAAAAAGTATGGTGTAAAAAGGATTATTGTCTTTAGTAGAGATGAATTAAAGCAATATGAATTACAAAAAAAGATAAATACTAAATCAAATATACTAAGATTTTTCTTAGGAGATGTAAGAGATAAACCAAGATTAGTATATGCTTTTAAAGATGTTGATGTGGTAATTCATGCAGCAGCATTAAAGCAAGTTCCGGCTGCAGAGTACAATCCACTAGAATTTGTAAAAACAAATGTGATAGGTAGCCAAAATGTTATTGAAGCCTGTATAGATTCTAATGTAAAAAAAGTAATAGCGCTATCTACTGACAAAGCAGTATCCCCATTGAACCTTTATGGAGCAACAAAACTTTGTGCAGATAAATTATTTGTCTCAGCTAATAATATTATTGGTAATCAAGATATTTCATTTGGGGTTGTAAGATATGGAAATGTATTGGGTAGCAGAGGTTCAATTTTAAATGAATTTGCCAAACAAAATAAAAATAAACAAAATTTTCTAATCACAGATATGAAAATGACTAGATTTAATATTCTAATGAGTGAGGCAATAGATCTTGTTCTTTGGAGTATACAGAATCTTAAAGGAGGGGAAATAGTTATACCAAAGCTAAAATCTTTTTGGATTAAAGACTTGGCACTAGCAATAAATAATAAAGCAAAATTTAAAATAATTGGAAAAAGACCAGGTGAAAAAATTCATGAAGAATTAATGAGCATATCAGATAGTCAAAACGTTTATCAATTAAAAGATAAATATTTGCTTATATCAAACCAACTATTGAAAAATAATTACAAAAATACTACTTTAAAAAAATTAAATAAAAATTTTTCTTATAATTCTTTAGAAAATAATTTTTTGACTGTAAAAGATTTAAAAAACCTTATTAAAAAAAATTTTAGCAATTTAGTTAATTAATGAGACCTATTGCAATCATACCTGCTAGAGGAGGTAGTAAAAGGTTAAAAAATAAAAATATTAAACCCTTTCTGGGAAAACCTATACTTCAACGAACAATAGAAAATATAAAAAAAGCTAAAATTTTTAGTAAAATTGTTCTATCGTCAGATAGTAAAAAAATAATAAATTTAGCAAAAAAATTTAAAGTCGACATAATTGTAAATCGTAATGGCTATTTAGCCTCAAATGAAGCAACAACTCTTGACGTTATTAAAGATGCAATAAAAAAAATTGATTATAAAAACTATGAATATGTTTGCTGTATCTATCCATGTAATCCATTATTATTCAAAGTCGATTTAAAAAAAACATATGAGAAAGTAAAAAGAAATAACAAAAAATTTATTTTTCCAGTTTCTGAGTATCCCCACCCTATTGAAAGAGCATTTATATTAAATAAAAAAAATGAAATAAGATTTTTAAACAAATCAAATGCCAATCTTAACACTCAATTATTTAAACAAAAATATCATGATGTGGGCCAATTTTACTGGGCAAAAAAAGAAGTTTGGTTAAAATCATTAACAATACATAATAATTCTAATGCTTACATAATACCAAAATATAGAGCTGTTGATATAGATGATATTGAGGATTGGAAAAAAGCAAAAGCTTTATTTAAAGGGTTAGATTAAAAATTTTCATTTCTCGATGATTTTAGTTTTATCAATATATTTTTTACTTCAATTTTTTTATCACCGCCATGAGCAATCTCATAAGTAGTTTCTTCAGTAAACAAAATCTATTACGGTCGTAATTTTTTATAGCATCTTTTTATTATCATCTAAAATCTTTTCAAAATTTTTAAAAGTTAAATCTGAAAATATATTTTTCTTATTTTGAACTGAAGGAACTAATTTTTCTAAAAAAAAATCTCCGTGAAAATAATTTTGTAAAATTCTTTTTTCTTTTATATAAATTTTAATAAAGTTATTTCTTGGAATTAAATCTTGATTAATCAATGAATTTTTAAATGACAGAAGGTACATAAATTTTTTCGCATTTAAAATTTGAATTCTATTTAATTTATGAATATTTTTGTTACTATCTATATAACTTGTGTATTCATAAATATTTTTTGGATCATGAGTAAACCCAGCATGAGAATAAAATGAATTTCCGGCCATAAGAGGTTTTTTTCCAACAATAGCTGATTCTAAACCTATTGTTCCTCTTCCAGTAATAACTAAATCAGAAAACTTTATTAAATTTGAAACTTTTAAAGTTTTAGAACATAAAATAATATTTTTTTTTTGTATTTTTTTAAAATATTTTTTAATTATATTTTGCTCATTATATCTAAAACTACTTGGATGAATTTTGACTAAAAACAGAATATTTTTCTTTTTTTTAAAGTATTCAATACTTTTTTTAAATTGATCGTAATAACTGTCAAATATAAGGTTGCCTCTAGAGTAGTTTGAATCAGAAAAACAATGCGGTGCGAACAAAATTACTTTTTTATATTCATTTGATTTTATATTTAGTTTTTTAAAGAATTTTTTTTTAGATATTTGTGTTTTGTTTTTATAAGCGTCAATTGCAGTGTGTATTTTTAATTTACCCTTTTCTCTGAATAATAAGTACAACTCTATTTGTTTCCTCCAATTTTTAAAATTTTTATCAAATTTGTGGATAAATTTTTTTCTATCATATGCCAAATCTTCAATATATGACTCTGACAAATTTTTAAATATTCTTAATCTGCTGCTAATTACTTTCAGCACAATAATTTTTTTTTGTAATGCTAATCTCATCGCAAAGGCAGAATCACTTGCATAAGTATGCGTGCTTGCTATTACACAATTAAACTTATTCTTTTTTAAAACATTTTCAATAATTTGAATTTTATAAATAGATATAAATAGCAATTTCAAAAATTTTTTATTAATTAAATTTTCTTTAAGAAAATCATTATCATGTCTTATAAAAGTATCGTAAATTATATCGCCAAAATAAATACCTTTAAGTTTAAATTTTTTAATAAACCAAGACTTTTTCAAAAATAAAATCTTGATAAGTGATATTGAGAAAATTAAAACAGCTGGAATTATTATTTTTAAATTAAGTAAATTTTTTTTTATATTAATATCAAAAATATTATTTATTTTCATTATCTTGTAAATCTTTGAAGTAACATTTCTTTTATTGCTTTGAAGAAGCGAGATATTCATTAAGTATTTTTTGTTCAAGATGTAAGCTAAACCAGAATTCATTATTGCACTCTCAGCAATTCCTCTGTCTATAATTAATGCTTTTTTTTTTGAGTTTTTTTTTTCAATAAATGTTTGATTATACTTTTTAAAAAAATGAAAAAATTTATTAGTTTTATTTGTCATTTTACCTCAAAGTGAGTTGAAATATTTTGAATTTTTGAGACATGCAAGGTGTTATATACAAAACTAAAAAATTATACTATATTTCGTCATATTTTTGTTTAATTATCGTAATTTAAAGAAATAAAAATAACTCAATGTTTGATTTTCCATTTGTAGATAAATATCAATTTACTCTTCCAAGAACAAAGAGAATATCATTTTTTGGCAGTGGTATAATTGCTAAAAAAACGTTAGATTTTTATTCAAATAGTAAAGTTGTCAAAATCTTTGACAATTCTAAAAATTTATGGGGCCAAAAGTTTGTTGATATTAAAATTTGTAATCCAACAGAAATATTAAAAAATGATTTTATTATAATTACTTCTACTTCTTATAATGAAATATCAAAACAATTAATAAAAAAAAAACTAAAACCAAAGATAGATTTCATAATTTCTCCAATATTAAATGATAGAAAGATTATAGACAATTTAGAAAATAAAATAGTAAATTTAATTTTTACCAGTGGTTCCCCGCCAAGCCAAAATAAAAATTATGGGGGAGGACTATATAAACTTTCAATAAACAAATATGATTCAAAGTGCAAAAAAATTTTTAGTGGTAATTGTTATGGTATTTTAAAAAATAATAAAAACTTTTTTGTTATAGATGAAGAACGTGGAGTTGTGGTACTTGATAAGAAGCTTAATATTAAAAAAACTTATAAATTACAAAAAAATCTAAGACCACATGGTATTTCTTATCATGAGAAATCATCAACTTTTTTTATAAACTCAACAGAGCAGGACTCGGTATTATGTTATGATAAAAACTTTAAACTTATCAATGAAATTCCAATATCTCATAAAAAAAATCAGACCGGAATAAAACATCATCATTTAAATGACAATCTTGTATATGGGGACAGTTTGTATATATCAATGTTTTCATACTCAGGAAATTATACAAAAGAAGTTTATGATGGTGTAATCTTAGAGTATGATATTTTAGATTTAGACAAGAAACCTGTTATAGTTAAAGATAACTTGTGGATGCCTCATAATATTAAATATTACAATAAAAGCCTTTTTATTTTAAACAGCCTACCGGGTCAACTAATGGGTTACAATATGCAAATCTTAGGAGAGTTTCCAGCCTTTACTAGAGGGTTAGCTTACGATAATCAACATTTTTATATAGGACAAAGTAAAAATAGAAACTACTCAAAGTACTTAGGGGTGAGTAAAAATATATCTATTGATGCCGGCATAATTTTATTTGATGAAAAAACAAAAGTATCGAGATTTTTTCAAGTAGACCCAAGAATATCTGAGATACATGCAATAGAAATTTTGTAGTTATTGTCTAATGTATTTTTTTTGCTCTTCTTTACTAAGATAAACTTCCCCAAAACATGACTCTCCTCCCCAAGTGTTTATTTTAAACCATTTGTTGTTTTTTATATACCATATTCTAGGATCTCTAAATTTATCAGAGTAAATATTAAAATCATTTTCAGATATTTTGGTATATTTAAACCATCTTTCTAAATCTATAGTTGGTCTAACATGATCATATTTTTTTATCATTTCCAAACCCTCTTCCCGATTCATATATCCAAGTCTAATATCTTTAGTTGAATGGTCAGTACCTCTGCCATACCCAAATTTGATAAATTTTAAATAATCATGCGCTCCATTTTCATGCATATCATCAAGGTTAGAAATTTTTCTATAAGTTCTTTGAAAAAATTTTGAGTACTTTCTCCAACCATAAAGCTTTTCTGATATTTTTGCATTTTCATTGCCATCCCAGTAAACATAATTTTGAGCATATATACCTCTCACACCAACATTAAATATTTCATTATCTGAAGGGTACATAGCCCACTCAAGATCTTTATCTGCTAGGCCCATTTTTAGTTTATCTAAACCTCTTTTTTCTAAACCTTCGTCTGTAAAATCATACCAATCAAAACCCCTCAGATCATGCTCTTTTCGATTTTTTTTTGTAAACTCCACGTAATCATCATAAGAAAACATGCCGGACCTGTCCATATAACCATGCTCACCCCAAAAAATAATTTTAATTTTGTTTTTTACTGCCTGTTGTATTGGATAAGTCATTATACCACAGTGATTATGCCAGTTCATATCTCCCTGTAAATAAAATCCGAGAATATTCATTTTAATTAATACATCAGTATCAGGTTTGTAAATAATATGATCACATTTAAAAACTTCCTTCATACGGCGTAAATTATATTCTCCATCGTCAGTATAATTATTTCCATAATAAGTAACCAGCAAAGGATTCAAGCCTAGGATATTTTTACATAAATGAGTTTGAAAATAACTATCTTTGCCCCCACTAACTCCAATTAAAACATCGTACTTAGAGTCTTCATTTTTATTTTGATCAAATAGATTTTTTAAATCTTCTAATCTTTTTTCCCAGTTAATATTTTTTTTTGCAAATTCTGCATTTTGACAACCAGTACAATATCCTCTCTCATCAAAAAACAAATTCATATCTGTTTTGTTTTTATAAAAACAATTCTTACAGCTTATTTGATTAGTTTCTGACATTAATTCCAGATTCTTTTAGTATTTTTTTGGCTTGCAAATCTACTAATTCTTTATAATGCCAAATATTTGCTGCTGCAAGTCCAGAGGCTCCATGTTTGGCGGCATCAATAAAATGATGATAAGATCCAACACCACCTAAAATAACAATTCTCAGGTTTGTGATTTTTTTAATCTTTTTTAAAAGATCAATATCGTAACCAGTACCGGTTCCATCTTTATCAATACTTTGTATTAGTAACTCCCCGACATTTAATTGCTCTACTAATTTAATCCATTCTTCAATTTTAATTCCTGTATTTTTTTTTCCATTATTTGAAAAAACGGTATAATTATTATCAAGTGACTTTTTAAGATCAACAGAAGCAACTATTGCTTGAGAGCCAAACTTTTTTCTTAAAATTTCTACTTCAGCTGGATTTTCTAAAACAAGAGTATTTAATGAAACTTTATCTGCACCATTTAATAAAATTTTTGATGCTTCATCTGCGCTTCTGATTCCACCCCCCCAAGTTAATGGCATAAAACACTTTTGGTTTATTCTTTTTATTAAATCTAAATAATTAATTTTACTCTCTAAATTGGTATCTGCTCTAAAAGTAAAATTTTTATCAGAAGAAATATTTAAATAAATAAGTTCATCAACTTTCCATTGATTAAATCTTTCGATCTCCTCAATGGGGTTACCAGTTGATTGATAAAAGTCAAAACTTTTTGATTTAACAATTGAACCGTTCTTCAATAAAACAACTGGAATTAGTCTAGTCTTTAACATAATTTTCGATCCAATTTTTTAAAATTCTAACACCATTATCATGACTTTTTTCTGGATGAAATTGTAACCCTACTATATTTTTTTTTTCCATTATTGATACAAATTCATTCCCATAGCTTGTCTTAGCAACACAGAACTGATTATCTATATTTGTGCATGCGTAACTATGCAAAAAATAAAAAGATTCATCATCTTTAATATCTTTCAAAAGATTACTATTTTTTATGATTTTAATATTATTCCATCCGATATGCGGTAAAGAAAAATCAAAATTTTTTTTATTTAATTGATTTTTCAATTTCACAATATCCCCTTCAAAAAAATTTAAACCATTTGAAATGGTATTGTTTTCAAAACCTCGAGAAAAAAATAATTGTAATCCAATACATATTCCAAGAGTAGGTTTTTGTTTTTCTAGAACGTAATTAAACAAACGATTAGTATCTAACTTTCTAATTTCTTTAGAAACGTGATCATAGTTACCATTACCTGGAATTACTAAGCCAGAGGCTTCGTCTATTTTTTTAAAATTATTTATTATTTCAACATCACAACCTAAAAAATTAAAAATATTTATTACAGAATTAATGTTTCCACACTTAAGATCTAAAATCTTTAATTTTAATTTCATCCTGCTAATTTCTTAATTCTGAGGAACTAAACAAATATATCAGATATTAATATAATTTAAATTTTGGAAAATAAAATTAATATTAAGAAAAAATTTTTTTCAGTGCATAAATCAAGCCAATTGAGCTATTAGTACTGGTCAGCTACACGCATTACTGCGCTTCCACA